>SAMEA104315426__coassemble_119_pt1 | contig 260572 bp, 226 predicted proteins | sample SAMEA104315426__metabat2_low_PE_040 | metagenome-assembled genome bin SAMEA104315426 (sample SAMEA104315426) | gut metagenome | biome: Monkey gut; feature: monkey-associated habitat; material: faeces | place: China | collected 2013 | reverse complement strand
AAGAAGAAAGAAAAAGAAATAAACGCTCCTGTTTGTACTTGCAATGGTAACTGTTCCGTGTCTGAAACAGTTGAACCGGAAAATTTGAATAACTGTTGTCAAGACATACAAGGCAGAATTTGCTGTATCAAGGTATTAGGTTCAGGGTGTTGTCATGCTCTTTATGAGAACACACAATCCGCCGTTAAAGCAATGGGGATTTCCGTAGAAGTAGAATATATTACGGACTTGAAAAAGGTTATGGAATATGGTGTTATGCACATTCCGGCGCTTGTGGTGAACGAGCAGGTGGTTTCAATGGGCAAGGTGTTGAAAACGGCAGATGTGGTGAAACTGCTCTCCGAATGGAACAAGTAAAATTTATCACTATGATTAACGGCGGCAGGGAGAATAAAACTCCTTGCCGCCGCTTTACTTTGTAAAACAGGTAGAAAAAGTCATATTTCTGTGATATAATACATTAAAAATGAACTTTCAAGTTTGAAAACAAAGGCAGGCACAGTTATGTTTGAAGATATTTTCCATAGAAGAAAGCTAAATATCGAAAAACTACAGAGTTTCGGTTTTGAAATGCGAAATGGTAGCTTTGAATATACTGTGCCTATTATGAACGAAGCCTTTTTGCTTACCGTTTTGGTGACGAAGAACGGCAATGTCGATACACGACTTGTAGAAAAAGAAACCGATGAGCCGTATGTTTTGTATAAGACGAGTGCGGCAGGCTCTTTTGTAGGTGAAGTAAGAACCGAGATCGGGAGCGTTCTTTCAGAGATCGCTGGTAAATGCTTTGATTTTTCCGTTTTCAAAAACGACCAAACGCTTGCGGTTATCGATTATGTTCGGGATACATACGGTGATGAACTTGAATATCTATGGGAAAAGTTTCCCGACAATGCCGTATGGAGAAGAAAAGACAACCAAAAATGGTACGGCGCAATTCTTACCGTATCGGGACGCAAGTTGGGACTCCCGACCGATGAAATTCTTGAAATTATAGACCTGCGGCTTGAAAAGGAACTTATGGAGCAGACGATTGACAACGTCCGCTATTTCCCCGGTTGGCACATGAACAAAAAGAATTGGTACACGATTATCCTTGACGGTCGCATACAGACCGAGGAAGTTTGCACTCGGATTGACGAAAGCTACCGACTTGCAAAAAAGTGAATTTGAAGGTGATTTTAATGATAACTGTAAAAATTATAGATAGTGATAGAAAAGACGATATTAACATTCCCAATCACCCTTTCCGACTATTCGGACTGATGCTGCCGTCCTACAACAACGGCAAATGGGATCATACGGAGCTTGTATTCCCGCCCGAAAACCACACCCAAATGTGCTTTCCCGACGAGAATTACAATTATGATAAGATGGCAAAGAAGCACATTTTTATCGGCGCATACGACGGGGACAAATGCATTGGTCTTGCCATTCTGCGCCACGATATGTTCAAATATATGTACCTTTATGACTTGAAGGTCAACGCCGAGTATCGCAGTAAAGGTGTCGGCAAAATGCTGATTGACGAGTCCAAAAAGGTCGCAAAGGATAACGGCTACATCGGCGTTTACACGCAAGGTCAGGACAACAATCTCGGTGCCTGCCACTTTTATCTTGGCAACGGCTTTGAGATCGGTGGGCTGAACACCCACGTGTATAACGGCACGTCGCAGGAGAACAAGAAGGATATTTTCTTCTACTATACGAACAAATAAGTGAGGAAAACGACAATGATACGCAAAATGCAAATAGCAGATTACAGCGATGTATATAACCTATGGCTTGCCAATAAAGGCATGGGGCTAAACGATGTAGACGATTCAGAAAGTGGCATTGTCCGTTTTCTTGACCGCAACCCCGATACCTGCTTTGTCGCAGAGCGCGACGGTAGGCTTGTCGGTGTCATTATGGCAGGCAACGACGGTAGGCGCGGATTTATCTATCACACAGCGGTGCATCCCGACTATCACAGACAAGGCATTGGATCGGCGCTCGTGTCGGCGGCACTGGAAACCTTGAGGTCTGTCGGCATAACTAAAGTAGCGCTTGTGGTGTTTGAGCGAAATCAAGGCGGCAACGCCTTTTGGGAAAAGCAAGGTTTTACGGTCAGGAACGACCTTACCTACCGCAACAAAGCCCTTGTGGAAATGGTACGAAAGGATACTTAAAATGAACTTCGATACGATAAAAAAGAAATTAGAAGCCCTCGGTTACAAGGTATCCTGCTTTGATACGACAGCAGAAGCGACCGAGTACATAAACGGCGAGATTGATGGCAAGACCGTCGGCTTCGGTGGCTCTATGACGTTAGAAGAAATGGGGCTTTACAAGGCACTTTCCACACATAACGACGTGCGTTGGCATCAGCGTATTCCTGAAGGCAAAACGAGTAAAGAGGTGCGCCTTGCCGCAAATGCCGCCGAGATCTACGTGTCCTCGGTCAACGGACTTGCCGAAACGGGCGAGATCATCAATATCGACGGCAACTGCAATCGTGTGGCATCAATCTTTTACGGACACGAAAAGGTGTATCTTGTCGCAGGCGAAAACAAAATTGCCAAAGACTACGACAGCGCACTTTGGCGTGCGAGAAATATCGCATCGCCTCTGAACGCCCGCCGCTTCGGACTCAAAACGCCCTGCGCCGTTGGTGAGCTTCGTTGCTATGATTGCAAAAGTCCCGAACGTATCTGCCGAGGACTGTCGGTGTTATGGTCAAAGCCGATGACGGGCGAGTTTGAGATTATTTTGATTGGAGAAAAATTGGGATATTGATAAATAAAAATTTGATAAGTAATAAGAGTGAAATATAGATACTGATATTGCGAAGGTGATGTGTGATTTAAGATAAGGCAAGGCTTTTGGTTTATAGATATTTCCTTGTAACCCTTGAAATTCCAAGCAAAATCGTTTATAATACTTATATACCACTTGTTATTATCCACGATGTTACTATTCTTGTTATCAACCTCGATAACAAAATGATAACAGGAGCTTTTTAAGTCAGGATAATACGAATACATTAGATAATCAAGAGGATACGAAGCAATAATCGCTAAACAAAATGTGTTAAGTTAAGCTTCGTAAGAAGAGTGGGAATAATAAACAAAACCCCCGAAAGCCTGATAAATAAAGGCTTTCGGGGGTTTTCTTTTTATTTGTGACTACATTTTGACTACAAAATTACAATTCGTTCAATAGTTCAGTTGATTGTTGAAGTGTTAATTCAAGTAAATCAACATCTTCAACATTTGATTTATTGTTATAGCAATTAACTAATTTAACAAAAGTGTGGTATGAATCTAATTGTCTGAGTTTATTGTTTAAAATTAACGATAAATTATTGATGTTAAGATTTTCACTTTTATCTGCTGTGTGAGAATATAGAGTAATAATACTAATTATTTTATCATTGAGTTCAACAGATATGTTTTCTTCAAAAGAAACAGACTGAAAAAAATTAATAATTCCTGATTTATATAAATTAATTAATAAACTGTAAAAATCTCCAACTGTGCTTATTACATAATCATTATTGCCTAAAATAGCATTAGGATTAATTTTTAATGCTTTAGCGATGATTTCAATTTGATTTTGCTTTGGCACAACTCTATTTGTTTCATATTTTTTTATAAGCGAATGATTTATACCCGTTATATTTGCTAATTCTTCGCCAGTAATACCTATATTAGTTCGTAGATATTTAATTTTTTCACCAATAGTCATTTTGTTAACCATCCATTTGTTATTATAAATAATATTAGCACAAAAAATATAAAAAATCTATAGAAATATAAAAAATGCTTGCAATAAAGTTCCAAATATGATACTATAAATACAAGTTCCATAATTGGTACTTAATTTTATGCAAAGGGATGATAATATGAACACAAGCGATAGCATTTATATTGATGCTGAAACAGTGGCAGAGCTTTTAGGTATAAGTAAGGGTTTTAGCTATAAGCTAATTCGTCAAATGAATTGTGAACTTAAAAACAAAGGCTTTATTACTGTTGCCGGAAAAATACCAAAGAAGTATTTTGAAGAAAAATGTTATGGCTACAATTCATAATTGAAATTATGAATTACAGAAAAGAGGTGAAAATCATTAAACCGGTAAAGGATAATAAAACAGGGAAATGGTTTATTCATTATCGTTCAACTGATGCGTTCGGTAATTCTAAGAGTACAACCAAACGAGGATTTCAAACGAAAAAGCAAGCCGAGGAATGGTACTCAAATTATAGAATAAGTCAACAAGGCAATTTGAATATGACTTTCAATTCCTTTGTTGATATTTACATAGAAGATATGAAATTCAAAATAAGGGATAATACTTGGATTTCAAAAGAACAAATTATCAATACCAAAATTCGTCCTTATTTCAAAAATTTTCGTATGTGTGATATAAAACCAAGGGATATAATTCGTTGGCAAAATCAAGTACAGACTATGAAAAATAAGCAAGGCAAGCCATATGCACCTACTTATTTGAGAAGCATAAATTCACAGCTTAATGCGATATTCAATCACGCAGCACGGTTTTATAATCTTAGCGAAAATCCAATTAGAAAGGTATCGCCTATGGGTAAAAAGAACTCAAAAGAAATGAAATTTTGGACTAAAGATGAGTATCTTCAGTTTTCCGAAGCAATGAAATGGAAACCATTATCATTTTATGCTTTTGAAAATCTGTATTGGTTAGGTTTAAGGGTTGGCGAACTCCTTGCTTTAACACCTGCCGATTATGATTTTAATAAAAATACTGTAAGCGTTAATAAATCACTTCAGCGGATAAAGGGAAAAGATGTTGTAACACCGCCTAAGACCGAAAAAAGTAACCGAATAATCACTATGCCGCAATTTCTCGCAGATGAAATGCAGGATTGCATAGGTTCGATTTATAAAATAAGTGATAACGACAGAATATTTAATATTACAAAATCCTATCTTCATCACGAAATGGAGCGAGGTTGCAAAGAAACAGGCGTTAAAAAAATCCGTATTCACGACCTCAGGCATTCTCATATTTCACTTTTGATATCATATGGCTTCTCGCCTGTTGATATAGCAAACAGGGTTGGACACGAGTCTATTAATATAACATTTAAGTATGCCCATATGTTTCCGTCTGTACAAAATGATATGGCAATTAAATTAGACAACGAAAGGAAGAAATAAATGTCTGCAAAAAATGTTGACGGCAAAGGAAGACTGCGAAGTAAAATCGTATCGTTTCGTATGTCGACTGAAGAAGCAAATTTGCTTGACGGTTTTGTATTAATATCGGGTATCAATAAACAAGATTATTTGATAAACAGAGCCTTACAGCGTGATGTAATAATAAATTACAGTCCTCGTCTTGAAGTCGGTATAAAAAAAGAACTCATTGCCTTATGCAACGAGTTAAAAAGAGTTAATGAACTGACTGAGGATAAAAATGTTTTAATAAGTGAAATTTTAAGGAGAATTGAAAAATGATTGATAAAAAAGAAAAAGAGACTGCCTATAACACATCTGCTGGCACAGATGAAAGACAGCCACAACAAAAATTTGTTAACAATATTATAGCAAACAGTGCTGAGTCTGTCAACACAAAACCGTTGGATACAATTTCAATGACGGAATTGTATGATACGGTTTATCCCTCAAAGAAACCATTAATTGAGGGAATGCTTTACAGCGGACTTTATATGTTTGTCGGTGCGCCCAAAACCGGTAAATCATTTGCTATGGAGCAAATAGGTTACCACATCAGCAAAGGACTTGATTTGTGGGGCAGAAAAGTTATTCGAGGCAAAGTGCTATATTTGGCTCTTGAAGATGACCATAGACGAATTCAAGGTCGACTTTACAGAATGTTTGACGATGAAGCATCTGATGATTTTTTCTTTGCCGTCAAATCAGATATGCTCTCAAAAGGGCTTGAATATCAATTGACGAACTTTATTAAAAAACATAAAGATACTTCATTGATTATTATTGATACCTTACAGAAAGTACGAGAAATCAGTAGCGATAACTTCAGTTATGCAAAAGATTATGATGTTATTTCATCACTAAAAAAGATAGCTGATGATAACAATATTTGTATTGTATTGGTGCACCATACCCGAAAGCAGGAGTCCTCGGATGCTTTTGACGGTATATCGGGAACAAACGGCTTGTTCGGTGCGGCGGACGGTGCATTTGTTTTGCATAAAGACAAGCGCACCGAAAAGAACGCAATTCTTGATATATCCGGCAGAGATATACAGGAACAGCGACTCCATTTACATAAAAATGAAAAATGTATATGGGAGTTGGTCGAAGAAGAGGTGGATACCTTTGAAGAACCAACTGATGAGGTTATAATTCAAGCGGTCGCTTTTGTTAATCAAAACGATGGCTTTTGGAGCGGCACGGCTACGGAGTTTGCAAACTTAATGAACATTGAAATGCAACCGAATCAATTGACTCGGAAGTTGAATTGCAACGCCAATATACTTGAAAATAAGTATCGCATTAAATACTCAAACAAGCGTAAAAAAGAAGGTACATTTATCTTTTTTGAAAAGCTTGATTGATGTAGGTGGTGTAGATGATGTAGATGTTTTTACCGCAGTATATTCATCTACATCATCTACACCCTTCGTTATTTATAGCTCTCCGCAGGAGCCTTCGGAGAACGCAAGCTTATGATGCAGGGCGTCATAAGTTCACTTGCGTTACTCTTGACAAGAGTAACAGAAAAATCCTATGCAACGCATAGGCAAGAATACCTTTATCAATAAGAGGTGATTTTATATGAAAATGAGTATAAGCATAACAAAAGGAGAAGGTTCTGTAAATCATAACAGGCGCAAATTTATTGCAGATAATGTTGATAAAGACAGAGTGAAATATGATGTAATATTAAAAGATGAAAATGTAAAGGATGTTTATAATAAAATTTTCGGTGAAGCAGTAAAAAAATATAACAAAAAGCAAAGCCGTTCGGACAGAAAAATCAAATCATATTATGATAAAATATATCGTTCAAAGCAGGAAAAACCTTTCTATGAAATAATCATTCAATTTGGTAATAAATATAACGGTGTTGAGCAAAATGAACTTGCCGTTAATATGCTGACAGATATTTTTGAATTTATGAATGAACAATATTCAAATATATATATTTTCGGAGCATACATACATAACGATGAATCAACTCCTCATATTCACATTGACTATATCCCTATCGGTCACAGTAAAAGCAGAGGGTTGGAAGTTAAAAACAGTCATAATCTTGCAATGAAAGAAATGGGCTTTAGCAAATACTCTTTGTGGAGAGATGACCTAATGTCAAATGTGCTTTCTATTGCAAAACGGTACGGTGTGGAAAGAGAGGTTATGAACAATGAAAATAAGCATCTTAGCGTAAAGGAATATAAAGAAGTTGTTCATAATATTGAAATGGCACAGGATTACCACGAAAGTCTTTTAGAAGACAATGAAATTTTGAAAAAACAAATTCAAGATAAAGAAGAAACGATAAATAAATTAGATAAAGAAATTGATGAAATGGAGTCGCACGAACCGTTTTGGCGCAGAATATTCGGAAAATTTATTGAGTGGTTGGAATTGAAATTTGATATTGATTTGCCGTTTATAGACAGCGAAAACAGAATACACGAAGACATACTTGATAATGAAATTGACAGCTTGTCAAAATATCAAGATGACTTTGATTATGAAATGTGATTTTAAGCTCTGCGTTTGCAGGGCTTTTTTGTTGCCATAAAACATATAGTGTGGTATAATAATATTGCTACACAAATTGAATAATTACCAATAATCAGTGAAGTGTGTATTTTTATTTTGATAAAAATACAGGCTCTTTTTCGCATACTTCCTTTATTGGTAACGAATTTGTGTAGCAACAAATAAGGGCTATGTGTTTTTTATGCGTAGCACTTTGTTGCTGCGCATTTTTTGTTTTATGGGAGATTATAATGGAAAATACAAAAAAGTATTATGTATATTTTTATTATGATAAAAAAGGTAATTTGTTATATATAGGTCAAGCAAAAGAAGGCGTATACGAACGTTGGCAAAATCATAACGAAAGTTGGAAAAATGAAGTGTCCACAATTGGGGTAAGAGAATATGAAGACGAAGCAATTATGGATGTGTTTGAAAGCTATTATATTAAAAAATATCCAACAAAATATAATAAAGCCAGATTAAGTTATGGGTATACAGAACGAGATATTAAAGATGATAGTGAATTGAAAAAATATTCAATTGATGATTTTTGTGCTAAGTATGCAAAATATAAATTGAAATTAACATTCGAAGAAACGATAAATGAAAAAGGAATTGAAATTATTGAAATTAATAAAATAAACTTATTTGATGAAAAACTTTTATCAAATAAAAATTTAGATAAAGTTTGGTTTAAATATGAAAAATATATATTTTGTTTTGAGTTTGCAGACATTAGTTATAAAAGAAAAAAGAGTGAGCCTGAAGAAATTTGGCTAAGTAACGAGAGATTGCTTTCGTTTAAACAGGCAATATTTAAAATGAGAAAAAATGGGATTGATATTTCCACAGAATATCATTTCAATAACGAAGAAGAGTGTAAAAGTTTTGATAAAAAATATGTTGACTTTAAAAGTTTCACTTTTAAAATAGTTATGTTTGATAAATATAAATCCGGAAAAACATACAGAAAATTTAAGGAATTATTTACTATTGGATATAGAAAACAGTTACGTACATATGAGGAAGAAAATAACAATTCAATTTATTTAATCAGTACAGATTTTTATCCTCAATATAATGGATCTGTTTGTTATTCTGGTGATTATTATACAGTTAAAGACTTCATCGAATTAAGTTCAGAAAATCTCATTATTGATCTAGAGAATTTTAAAAATATATATTTAACAAACAAAAAAAATTCAGAAATTGCTGCTTTTTTCGAAAAGGAAAAACAAAGACAAATTCAAAATGAAAAGAGTATGAAATTTGAACAAGAACAAAATAAATTGCAGATTGAACAAATCAATAAGCATAATATAATTAATGCATATTGGAGATGCGTGACTTTTCTAAAAAAACATGAGACAAATGAAAAGGATTTTTTGATAAAATCAACAGGCTTTAAATATTCACAAAATCCTGAAAGTATATATTTATTGGAAGAAATAGAAAGTATTGAAAATAAACTATATGGATGCTGTTCTTTAAAACAATATAATTATATAAAGAATTTAGCTGTTAAATGGGGCTTAGTCATAAAACAAAATACATTTATTTTCAAGAATGATGTATTTGCATTCATTAACATATTAAAAAGTAATTCAATAGATATTCATCAAAATGATATAATAAAAAAATATTTTGAACATATATAATGCTGTATTATAAAAATTATTGAATATAATACTTTTTAGTGTTATCTTAAAATAAGATGATATAATTTTTTCAATGTTAAATTTATGAAAGGACATCGATTATGGCTCAAATTATAAGCGAACTTACCAAACAGCGTTTTGAAAAGCAAGGGTTAAACTTGAACAACCTTGTTAAATCGCATTTTAATTGTGATGATATTATTGATTTGCTGAATACATACGATGTTGAACAAACAGTAGCCGATTCTTATGATGATTCTCAAAATCCCGATTTTTGCACCTGGCAGGATTGCGATTATGTCGGTAATTGGTCATCAACACAAGAAGAATTAAATGAAAGTTTTCTTGATAATATGAAATTCATAAATGAAACTGTAAAACGAAGCAATATAAGTATTGATGGTTATTTTTATATATACAGAGATAAATACCAAATGATTTTGTATTTTCCTTTAAGACTTGTTGAAAACGCAAATTTGGATGATTATTTATTTGTATTAACTGATAAAAGCAGAATTGTTATGCCTTTAATAGCTTTAAGAAATAAAAATGTGTTATATAATGCTATTGAAACTGCCGTTGAAGAAAGTACATATATTTCATTTAGAGAAGAATTTAACCTTTTGATTTCAGAAGGCTTTTTGAAAAGCTGCGGAACAATGCCGGATTTCGGAATTGTTTTTACAATTGATAATTTGTTGTGGACAGATAAGTTTCACAATGTGTATAAATCTATTATTGCACCGGATTGGAAAGGAAAAATAAAAACGCCGTCTGTTTCGCTCTACAGTAAAAGTTTTATAGTGGTCGGTAGCCTTACACCGGATGGATTTTCAAGCGGTAATGTTGATATGTTCAAAGCAGACAATCGTTACAAAACAATTATATGAAGCATTACTTAAATAATTAGGAAGCAAAATTTTAGCATATGATAAATCGTATGAAAATATTTGTATTAATAGCAAGTTTATTAAGTTTAATATCAAAAGGCGGATTGCGTTATGAAAATGAAATTTATATTTGATGATGATAAATTAAAACAAAACGGCTATACCAAAGACCAATGTTTGAATGTAATCAGGAAAATGTATGCAAAATACAACAGTAAAACCATTAAAGAAATACGAGAAGGTGTATTTATAGGTAACGATACTGATTGGGAAACATTTAGTACATCAATTTGTCTGACAGATAGTTCGTGGTTCTTTAAAGTAATTAAAGAATGGTATTGGTATGTTGATGAACACGATGGAAACGGTATTCAAAAAGAAGATATGCTATCGGCATATTATAAATATAATTAAGTTTGAGGGAAAACTGATTATGAGAAAAGCACTCAATTTCTATTTAGACACAAAAAAATATGAAATCGGACAAATGTCAGAAAGGAATTTATAATATGAAAACAAATTTTTGTGACACGGTTTATGATGAAAAGGACGGCAAATTGCATTGCTGTCGCCAAAATGAAATAGCAGAGTGCAATAATTGCGGCAAGCTGTTCCCAAAAAGGAAGCAAAAAGTTGTAAACGGTAAATCGTTATGCCCGGAATGTTTTGAGAGCATTAAATAAAAAGGTGAATTTTATGAGTAGATACAAAGTTGTTGTTAAAGAACCTTTTGAAAATTGTGAATTGATATATCCGATTCAGCAAAGAAAGGTGAAAGAGCTTGTTGATTTTCTTAAAGAAAACGAAAATGTATGCTCTGTAATTATTTTCGGTTCAAGCGTAACCGACAGAAGCCATATTGACAGTGATGTTGATATTTATGTTACGCTTAAACGGCAGGAAAAAAATTCATCGTTATTTTAATTTTGTGTTTGATTTGTGGACTAATTTTACAGCAGATGAATATTTGAAAAAAGAGATTTATAAAAAAGGTGTTGTTGTGTATCAACGATAGTATTCGGCAGTTTTTTTGAAAGGTGATAAAATTATGAAATATAATGAAAAAGTCCAGTTGCACCGATTTCTTGATGAACAAAGAGATACTCTCGCATATGAATTGAAAAAGTTTGAAAAGGAAAACAGTCTTTCAAATGACGAATTCAAAAATATTTATGATGAGGTCCGTGAGTTTTTCGATTTGAAAATCGAACAGTTTTGCTTGCCGGAATATTTAATTCACGATATAAACGAATATGAAAAACGCAGAGATGATAAAAGCTGCACATTTATTGATTGTCTGCAAGACGAAATTCAAGGTTCAATCAATATGGCATTGATAAACGACCGGATAATATCCGAGGAGTATGCTCAGCATTTGAGGAAGAAATATCTTTATAAATAAATCATATTTTACCGAGGCATTGATGATATGAAAAATAAGGAATCGCACAGATCGATCACCAAAAAGTGCCAATCTCAAAACTGCTTACAGAATTATAAATGGCAGTGTGTTCGCCTGCACAAAAAGGCAGTAAAAGCAAAAAGGAAGGCAATTTAACTGTGCCTTTCTTTTTTGATATTATATATATTTATATATCAAATTGGTTTTGTTACATGATAAATTTAAACAGCTTAGATTTTGCTTAAGATATTGTAAATCGTACAAGAAAGAACGCTTACAATAAAACTATTTATGCATAATATAGCTCAAAAATCGTATTAAATGGTACGATTTATCGAACTAATAGTATGGTGATGTTGACAAAATATCAATATTATTGTATCATTAAGATGAAAGGGGAGTAATATGGAACAAAGCCATAATATAGATTATACTTATCAACAAATTGAGACTATCCTTTCTGATATAAAAGATTGTATCAAAAAAGGGAAGTATCAAATATCTTTAAATCCAAATCGCAAAGATAATCTTGAGTTTATTTCAGCATATAATCTTAGAAGCGAAGAACAGAAAAATATACTTTTAGGGATAGAGACAGAAGATTTTTGTTATACATTGCAAAATGAACACAAAGGGTATGAACATGAAATTTTATATGTTTTTGTCCCTGAAGTTGATTTAGTTAACGCTTTTGGAGAAGATAAAACAGTAGCTATATATGTAAAGTTTAATTTTATTGAGGAAAACGATTATACGGTTGTTATTTCTTTTCATGAATTGCATTATCCTATCGACTATTTATTTAAATAGTTAATTTGTAAAGGAGTGATTTGAAATGAAAGAAAAAAAGATTTATTGTGAAGAATGTAGAAAATTAGTGAATTATAAAATTAGCGAAAAAGAAACAACTCGTAAATTAAAGGATACAAATGTAAAGTTTATTGAGAAGATTGCTACTTGTTGTGAATGCGGTTATGAAGTTTATGTTGATGAATTAAATGATTTAAATTTAGATGAGCTTTATAACCAATATAGAATAGCAAACGATGTAATCACCCTTAATAAAATTAGACAAATTCCTGAAATGTATGATATTGGTAAAAGACCTCTTTCAATAGTTTTAGGTTGGGGAGAGCAAACTTTTACTAGATATTATGATGGGTATATACCAACTCAACAATATTCAAAACTATTGGAAACGATATTTGAAGATCCTTATGCGTTTTTAACAATTTTAGTTTCTAATAAGGATCAAATATCAAAAGTAGCATATACTAAAAGTAGAAAAGCTGCTGAAAAATTGATGTATAAAGATTGTATCTCTATCGATATTGTTTCAAATTATATTTTGAGTCAGTGTAATGATATTACACCGCTAGCATTACAAAAAGCACTATATTACGCACAGGGTTTTTATTTTGCATTTTTTAATGGATTTTTACTAAAAGAAAATTGTGAAGCGTGGGTTCACGGTCCGGTTTACCGAGAAATATATAATACGTATTCAAATTATAAGTATGATACTATTGATGATATTGAATCGGTTGATCCAAATGTATTCACTCCGAATCAAAAGTTAATTTTAGATAATGTGATTAAGAGCTTTTGCTGTTATAGTGGTAAAGTGTTAGAAGGATTCACTCATAATGAAACTCCTTGGAATAAAACCAGAGGAGATTTACCTAATGAAATGGCATCAAATAGAGTTATTGAAAAATCATTAATTTGTGAATATTTTACAAATGTTGTTAAAAAATATAATATGCTAAATCCTAGTGATATATCCAAATATGCGATAGATATGTTTAGAAGTAGGTAAATATTAAGTTGCTATATTTTTTCAATTTTTTGTCAAATGTTTGGGTAACTAAATATGACGATACAGTCAGAGGGAAATAAGCCTTTGACTGTATTTTTTTGTTTTTTGGCGATGTTTTCAATATAATAAATATTAGTTTTCAGAATATTACAAGCAATTGTCATCTCAACCGATATTTGAATTCTGTTCCTTATTGCTCGTATATGATAACATCGTATCAGATAGCATTAAACAGCATCGATATACAGAATTGTCAAGCTTAATAAATGAAAGAATGGTAAGGCACGCCGATTATTATTCAAATCAACAATTACTCAAATCTACATATGATTTTGTTAAAAAGCTTACGGATTTTTTGCTAAAACAGTTGACTTTTTTACCAAAATGCATATAATAATATTGAAATCAAAAAACATATGTTTTTGTAAGGGGAGCGTCATCGACATTTCCCTAGTTTTTATTTTATAGGAAATAAATTAGCTTAATCATATTAAAAATATTCTATGATTTGTTAATTCCTTGACTCCCTTTTGACTCCGTAAGGTGAAAATAATATAATCACATTGTGTATAATAATCAAATAAAAACTTTTAATATACAACATATTGTGTTGAATAATGCAATTTATTTATTCTAAGTGGAGTGGGAATAAATTGAAAAAGTCCGAAAGCCCAGTGTTTATGCGGGTTTGCAGACATCTCCTAATACTCAAATCACTTATGCAACATCTCCTTGAAAAAAGATTTTGCAACAGATGAAATAATGATAAGTGGTTTTGAAAGCCGGAATTGCATCAAGCAATTCTGGCTTGTCGCTTTGCTTATTATCAAAATACTATTCTTAAAGCCATGTCAAAATAAAAAAATGATTTGAGCCCTATAAAAAATGTAAAATTCGAAATATGATATCAAACTACTATGTTTTTTATCTAATATTACGGAAGCAAAAAGGAATGAGACAGAATGACGAGTAAAGAATTGAAAAGTATTCTTACAGAAAATAAAATTACATTAACTACAATGCAGAAGAAGTCTATATGTATATTTTACAATTTCCATTCTTATTCTGTTAGAATAATTCTTCACAAAATAGTTGTTGTTAAAGATATAACAGCTACAAAACTGTTTCCAAAAATCTACTTCATCCCATTGCGCAAAATCAAAAGTTGATTTTGCAGTAATAAATAAAAAATATGATTTGGGAGAAACAGTCCGGTGGACTGTTTCGTGGCAACTTGATAATAGATTTAAAACGCCTTATTTATAAGGCATTTGGGAGCTTTGCAACCCAAAATGGTAACATTTTGGCAATAATATAATATTCACAAAAGATTAAGAGCTATCAGACATCAAGTCCGATAGCTCTTTTGCTTAAACAGTGTTATTAAAACGATAATATTTCGGCATATATCGACCGCTTTTATTCGTGATTGTTATCGTAATCAATTCCAAACTTCTTTGGCGATTTCCTTAACCAATCTGAGTTTTGCCCACTGTTCTTCTTCGGTGATTTTGTTGCCTACCTCACATGAGGCAAAGCCGCATTGCGGGCTGAGGCAAAGTCTTTCAAGCGGAACATATTTTGCCGCTTCGTTAATTCTTGCAATAACTTCTTCTTTGTTTTCAAGCTTAGGCGATTTTGTGGTGATTAAGCCCAAAACAACGATTTTATCATCCGATACTTTGGCAAGCGGCTCAAATCCGCCCGAACGCTCGTCATCGTATTCAAGGAAAAGTGCGTCTACATTTTCCTGCGCAAACACCCAGTCTGCAACAGGGTCGTATGCACCGCTTGAAAAATATGTTGAGTGGTAGTTGCCACGGCAAATGTGAGATGTGATTACTATATCTTCAGGCTTGCCCTCAAGTGCAAGATTGTTGACTTTGAGAAGTTTGTTTTTGTATTCTTCTGCGGTTATGCCGAAAATATCGGTACCGTCCTCGGTGAGAGCCGAACCCCACGAGCAGTCGTCAAGCTGAAGATTGCGGCAACCTGCCTCGTAAAATTGAGCAATAACATCACGATAACCTGCCGCAATATCCTCAATGAGTTCGTCATCGGTTGCGTAATATTTTCGAGTAAGTTCAATGTTGCCCGGAACGGTAAACTGCAAATATGTTTGTGCCGGTGCAGGAATTGTGTACTTTTCAACGGTGTTTTCGTCCTCAAACTGCTTCAAAAATTTGAAGTATTCCACAAACGGGTGAGCCTTTGCCTTGAATTTGCCTACAAGGTAAGTGTCGTCAAGCACAGCAAGTTCGCCGTTAAACGGAACTCCGCCGCCTGTTGCCTTGTGCTCAACTCCGTCAAATCCCCACATAAAATCAAGGTGCCAAAATGTTCGTCTGAACTCGCCGTCCGTGATTGCGTGGTAGCCAAGCTCTTTTTGCTTTGCAACAAGGTTTATGATTGCATTGTTGATGATTTTGTCATATTCGTTTTTGTCGATTTTTCCGTTTTTGTAATTTTCCTTTGCGTCCTTAACCTCCTGCGGTCTTAAAAAACTGCCCACAAAATCATATTTAAACGGTGTTTTGATTGTACTCATAATAAACTGTCCTTTCGTTTGTTTGTTGATGAGTACAGTTTATCACATAAAAATCGTTTTGTGAAATACATATAAAATGCGGTTTGCCATAGTTTTATTCTATGGGCAAATGCCTTTGCAGTGCTTCAATATATGTGTTTGCGTAGCGTGAAAGCATAATGTTTTTCTTTTTGATAATGCCGATGTGCATTGAGCAATCCATAATGAGCGGTTTTGCAATGATGTCCTCGCCGTTTAGTTCTTTGTCAATAACACCCGAACTTACGGTAAAGCCGTTCAGTCCGATTGCAAGGTTAAACAGCGTTGCACGGTCACGCACTTCAATGCTTTTGGGCATATCGAGCACGCTTAAAAACTCCTCGCTGAAGTAAAACGAATTTCGCTCGCCCTGTTCGTACACCAAATAAGGATAAGGTTTTAATTCTTCAAGGCTTATGCAGTCTTTGTCGGCAAGCGGATGATTTTTGCTTATAAAAATATGCGGCGACGCTTCAAATATTTCTTCAAACACAAGGTCGTTTTTCTTAAACAGCTTGCACAAAACGTCCTCGTTGCTTTCGCTCAAATACAAAATTCCCAGCTCGCTGTTGCCGTTTGCAACATCGTCTATGATTTCGCCCGTCTGGGTTTCACGCAGGGTAAAGTTGTATTCTGCGGCGTCGTATTCGTTCACCACATCAACAAAGGCGTTTACGGCAAACGAGTAGTGCTGGCATGACACGCAAAATTTAGGCTTTCTGTTTGAGTCGGTACAAAATCTTTCTTTCATAATGTCCGCCTGTTCAAGCAGATTGCGTGCAAAAGAAAGAAGTTCCTCGCCTTCTTTGGTAACGGTCATTCCTTTGTTTGAACGCACAAATGCCGTAACATTCATTTCTTTTTCAAGGCTGTGAATTGCCGCACTCAGGCTCGGTTGAGATATGTACAGTTTTTCGGCTGCCGCAGTAATGTTTTTGCATTCGGCAACGGTTACAAGGTATTTAAGCTGTTGCAATGTCATACGAACACCTCTAAAATAAGTATGTTTTTATTATATATTGATTTTTTTGCCATTTCAACTCTAAAAATATTTGACAGAGTTATATAAGTGTGCTAATATGAATGTAAGTTAGCAGGTGCTAACTTAGTTTAAGGGTAAAAGGTTAGCATAGACTAACTGCATAGGAGAACAATATGGCTTTTGTTGAAATTAACGGAATAAAAAAACATTTCGGTGCAGGCGACAACAAGATTGAAGTGCTCAAAGGCATAGACCTTGAAATTGAAAAGGGCGAGATGTGCGTGCTTCTCGGACCGTCGGGCTCTGGCAAATCAACGCTTCTCAACATCATCGGTGCGATTGAATCGGCAGATGAGGGCACAATCACCGTAAATGGCGAAAAAACACGCCTTATGAGCGAAAAACAGCTTACTCTGTACCGCAGAAAACACCTCGGCTATGTATTTCAAATGTATAATTTGATACCTAATTTAACCGTAAGGGAAAACATTGAGGTCGGTGCATATTTGAGCGACAATCCACTTGACATTGACGAACTTATGGCAATTCTCGGCATAAGCGACCAGGCGGACAAACTCCCGTCACAACTTTCGGGCGGTCAACAGCAGAGGACTTCAATTGGCAGGGCGATTGTTAAAAATCCGGACATTTTGCTTTGCGATGAACCAACGGGTGCACTTGATTACAAAACCTCAAAGGAAATTCTAAAACTCCTTGAAGATGTCAACCAAAAGTACGGCAACACGGTTATTATGGTTACGCACAATGACGCAATAAAAAATATGGCAGACAGGGTTTTCACGCTTCGTGACGGAGAAATTCGCAAGAATTATATAAACGAAAACAAAGTGTCTGCCAAGGATTTGGAATGGTAAGGAGCGTGAACAAAAATGCACAATCCACTGAATAAACGCTTTAAGCGTGATTTGCGTTCCGACGCAGGCAAGTATGTTGCAATATTTTTGTTTATAGTGTTCTTTATCGGTGCGGCATCGGGCTTTATGGTTGCCGACAATTCGGTTACGGCACAATTCAAAACAACGGCTGAAGAGTGCAACATAGAGGACGGTCATCTTGCATTTAATGTCAGACCGTCAAACGAAGTGTTGGGTAAAATAGAAAGCCAAAACGACCTTAAACTTTATGATTTAAGCTATAAAGAAGAAACCGTTAAAAAGGACAAAACCCTGCGTATTTACAAGGTGAGAAACGAGGTCAACAAAGAGTGCCTTATGAGTGGTGAAATGCCGACAAAGGACAGTGAAATTGCAGTTGACCGTATGTTTGCCGACAATAACAAAATCACCGTTGGCGACAGCCTTAAAATAAAAGGAAAAAAGTATGATGTTTCGGGTTTGATTGCGTTGTCCGATTACAGTGCTTTGTTCAAAAGCAATGCGGATATGATGTTCGACGCCGTTGGTTTTGGAGTTGCCGTTATGACCGACAGCGGATATAACGCAATCGGAAATGCTCACGAAACAATTAATTATGCGTGGAAGTACAACGCTCCCGTTGAAGATGAAGAAACCGAAAATGCAAAAAGCGAACTTTTGATGAAGTCGCTTGAAAATATACTCAAAGAATACGATGAGCCGCTTATTCAGGCACAGGTGGATTCTCTTTACAAAAAAGCAAAGCCGTACATAAACAGCCTTCGTGATGAATTTGATGTTGCCGAAAAAGAGCTTGAATCAAAGTATTTTGCCGCAATAAGAAAAGCAAGTATAAACGATACGGCAAAGATGGCAAAGGAACTCGGTATCACCGAAAAGCAGTACAAAAATCTAAAGCAGGTTCTTGAAGATGCGGATAAAAACAGCGATGAGTGGGATTTGGACTCACTCAATTCCGCACCTAAAATCAATCTTGACGATTATAAAACAAGCGATGATATGGATTTTGACGATATGTACAATCAAATCTATAAAATCGTTGACGCAGTAAGCGACGCCAAACTTTATGATTGCAGTCAAATTTACCGTGACCTTGCTTCGCTTAAAAAAATTACAGATAAATTCAGCATAGACGACAGCGGAATACTCAACATAAAGGATTACAGTGCAAAGTATATCAACAAATCCATTATGTACGCCCGAGAGGACAGCGGTTCGGACAAAGCGACTATGATGCTGATGACATATATCATTATGGTTGTCATTGCGTTTCTCTTTGCCGTTACAACCTCAAATACCATCACAAAAGAGGCAAATGTTATCGGCACGCTCCGTGCAATGGGTTATTCAAAAGGTGAACTGATTCGCCACTATATGTTTTTGCCGATTGCGGTAACGCTTGCGGGCAGTATTGTCGGCAATGTTTTAGGGTATACGGTGTTCCAAAATGTTTTTGTCGGAGTGTACTACTCAAATTATTCGCTCCCTACATTCAAAATGCTGTGGAATATGAATGCGTTTTGGGAAACAACGGTGGTGCCGTTTATTCTGATGATACTTGTAAACTTTGTTATGCTTACAAAGAAGCTTAAAATCAGTCCGCTGAATTTTATCAGGGGCGAGCTTAAAGAAAGCGGACAAAAACGACTGATAAAACTTCCAAAGAAAATGCCGTTTTTCTCAAAGTTCAGGCTTCGCATTTTTTTCCAAAATATTCCGTCGTATCTTACTCTTGCCTTGGGCATATTCCTTGCCGGAGTTCTCGTTGTGTTCGGCTCAATGTATGGTCCGTTGCTCGATGATTATGCAAATATTGTTAAGGAAAATCAGCTTTCAAAATACCAGTATGTTATGATTAACAAGGCAGAAAGCGAAAATGCCGATGCCGAAAAATTCTGTATGACTTCGCTTCAAACAACCGACAAAAAATTTATGACCGATGATGTAACGATTTACGGAGTTGAAAATCAAAGTAAATACATCACGGAGAGTATTCCGATGGGTGAGGTGCTTGTTTCAAGTGCAATGGCAGAAAAGTTCGGACTTTCCTCAGGCGATGAATTCACGCTGAAAGAGCAGTATAAAGACAAAACCTATTCGTTCAAAGTCGGCGGAGTGTATAACTATGATGCCGCAATCACCGTGTTTATGAATCGAGGCGACTATCTCACTCAATTTAATGAAAAATCGGATTATTTTAACGGATACTTCAGCAATTCAAAACTTGATGATTTAAGTGATGACGATGTTGCCACCGTTATTACCGAAAAGGACTTGACCAAAGTTGTCACCCAAATGCAGGTGTCAATGACGGAGTTTGTAAAGGTGTTTAAGGCACTGGGCGTTGTCATTTTCTTGCTTGTAATGTTTATATTGACAAAGCAGATTATTGAAAAAAACAGCAAGTCCGTATCCATGACAAAAATCCTCGGATTTTCGGATATTGAAATAGGCAAGCTTTATATAATCATAACTTCGCTTGTTGTGCTTGCCTCACTTTTAATATCCGTTCCGCTCATATCACTTGCGTTGCGTTGGGCGTTCAAATCGTATATTTATACGCAGATGACGGGATATATTCCGTACATAGTTTCAAACAGCTGTTATGTAACAATGGTGGCTTTGGGTATTGTCAGCTATGCTGTTGTTGCTTGCCTTATGCTTCTTAAAATCAAAAAAACGCCTCTCGGCGAAGCACTCAAAAATCAATCATTTTAGTTTGATTAAATATTTAAATCAAAACCGCACCTGTCGAATTTGACAAGTGCGGTTACTTTGGTTAAGCGAGTTTTATTTATTGTAGCTTTCAAGGAAGTTGTGCTTTACGCCGTCCTTTTTGTATGCAATTACGGTGTCGATATTTACATTTTCAACACTGCGGAAGATATTGCTTTCAACCTGCTGGTTGACCTTTTTCATCTCTCTTATCATATTTTTGATTTCCTGACGCTTTGAGGCGTTGTCCGGATTGCACGAGGTGCATGTGTCGGTAAATTTGCACGCACATTGGATAAAGTGCAAATCGTTGTAGTCACGCCAGCGTTTGATGTCGTCCTCACGGATGAGATACATCGGGCGGATAAGTTCCATTCCCTCAAAGTTTGTTGAATGAAGTTTCGGCATCATTGTTTGCACCTGACCGCCGTAAAGCATACCCATAAGCACGGTTTCGATAACATCATCGTAGTGATGACCGAGTGCGATTTTGTTGCAGCCGAGCTCCTTTGCCTTGTTGTAGAGGTGACCTCTCCTCATTCTTGCACAAAGGTAGCAAGGCGATTTTTCAATATGCAAAACCGATTCAAAAATATTCGATTCAAATACGGTAATCGGAATGTTGAGAAGTTTTGCGTTTTTCTCTATAATCTCTCTGTTTTCGGGGCTGTAACCCGGGTCCATAACAAGAAAAACAACTTCAAACGGAAATTTGTTGTGCCTTTTAAGTTCCTGAAAAAGCTTTGCCATAAGCATTGAATCTTTGCCGCCCGAAATGCAAACGGCGATTTTGTCGCCCTCTTCAACAAGGTTGTAATCGTTGAGTGCCGCAGTAAATTTGCTCCAAATCTCTTTGTGGAACTTTTTGTTTATGCTTCGCTCAATGTCCTTTGCCCTGTTTGAATTCACCTTGAGTTGAGACAGCATATAGCCGTAGTATCCGTCTTTGAGGTTTGCGGCAAGATAGCCGTGCTGTCTTAAATTTTCGGCAATCGGATCGCTGATAATGCCGCTTTTGCAACAGATGATGAGAAGTTTATCTTTCGGCAGAGTGTCAAGACTTTCTTCAAGTTTTGCCTGCGGAATGTTCACTGCTCCGTTGATTGTGCCGTAGGTAAATGCAATTTCGTCACGGATGTCGATAACCGTATAGTCATTGCTGTCAAGCGTTTTCATCTCGTCAACGGTTATTTGTTCAATTTTTTCAAAATCACTTTTTGTCATAGTTTTGCTCCGAGCGTAAAATGTCACAAATATTATAGCAGAAATGCCAAAAAATTCAATGAAAATTTGTCATTCTATCCAAATCGGATTTGTAAATGCCCAAAACATTTCCGGCATTGTTTTGTTTGTCTTTTTAACTCCTCTGTTGCCGAGGAAGGTTCTCTCCGCAAATGCCACAACCCTTGTTGATATCGGACCGAGGTTGTAATCTATTTCGGCACGGATAAAGCCTGCCTCTTTGATTTTAAACTGTGCCGACCAAGTTTTGAAATTCTTTTCCGCCGTGTGGGTAAAAATCACCTTGTCATTGTTGTAAACCACGAGTTTGTGACCTTTTTTGAATTTTGTAATTGTTATTTCCGCCGTGTCGTTTTCGGACAGTTTTGCCGTGTCGCCCACCTGAGCCGAACCTACGGTTAAGTAAATCATACTCGATTTAGGCGAGTTTGTAACAACGCTCCTGCCCTCACGGATGGCTTTTAGGATTGAGTCGGCAGTCTTTTCTTCTGCCAAAACATAGGTTGTCGGCACGGCAAGAAACGATACGGGGCCGTAATATCTGTGATGATCCGAGCCGCCCACAGCCATAATTTTGTTGCCCTTGAGCAACTGTTCGTGCCACCACTCCATATTTTTCAGGTTGTCGGAGTGCTGAACGGTGTTCCAAACCTCAACCGTGTCAAATTTAAATTCGTCTTTGTCAAGCAAAAACGGACAGTTTGAGCAAAACGGGTGATTGAGCGAAATTGTTGCTCCGGCTTCTCGGCTTGCGTCAATCAGCTTTTTGTAATCCTCAACGGTGTCAAGTTTGTGCGGCGGGTCGTGCGGAACTTTTGCACCCCAAACATTAACATGTCCCGGTTCGTCTGTAAGCTCCTGACCTTGAATAATCAGCATATCGCCGTCAAATCGGCTTTTCTTTATCGTGTTGTAGTTGTGGTCTGTGATTATCATATAATCAAGGCCGATTTTTTTACATTCCGAAATCAGCTTTTCGGGCGTCATATTACCGTCGGAATTTGTTGTGTGCAAATGCGTGTCGCCCTTGTACCATTTTTTCATAATACCAACCCCTTTAATATATACTTATTATATCATATTTGCGGAATGTGTTGCAATAAGTATAAATATATGTTATTTTAAAACTGAAAGGATATAAACCTCTTGAACATCGGGAGTAATTATGAAAAGAAGTAAAAATGAAAAAAGATTTATTTTCAAATTGATTATTTTGATTGCTTCGCTTGCCTGTTCAACTTTGATGGGCTATGCAGGCTTGCCTTTGCTTGGCGGTACGGGTTTGTTCAATGATGTAAATTCAACGGCAGGTACTACGGTTATGACAGGCTTCTTTCCTTTTGTCAATATAACTGAGGCGGTTTTGGCAATCGTTTTCTGCCCTATGGAAAACAGTGATTTCAAAATCAAGCAAAAACTCGGCAGGCATTTTGATTTGTCCGTTTTCAGCGGAATGATGACGGCTTTTAATATCGTTAATTTCGGCATTTGGATAACAATATCCGTCGGACTTATTAAACTTCTTGATGATTTCGGTTAAACAGAGGTGCGTTATGAGTAAAAAAATCAATTCCGTTCTTGCTGCTCTTGTTGTTGCGGCGGTTTTAATTGCCGCTTACTGCGGTGTGATTTTTGCCGTGCAGAAAAATTCAAATAACGCTTTAGATATCAACGAGGTGACAGCTGTTGACAAATCAACAACTTTGAATAACGCTCAAAACGGTTCGGCTGACGGTTTGCCTTTTGTCGGCTGTGTGCAAGATGACGGATATTACATAAGCGGTATTTCCGATAATTTCGATACAGGCAAAATCCTTACCGTTCCCGTAAAGTACGAGGGCAAATATGTTAAGTTTGAAACTTCATTTTTCAGAAAATTAAACGAAAATTCCGTAAAACTCCGCTTTGAGTCCGAAAGTCCATACTACACAATTGAGGACGATGTTTTGTATAATAAAGACAAAACAACATTGCTTTGCTGTTTTAACGACAGCACAAAGGCAGTTATCCCCGACGGTGTTTGCAAAATAGGCGATTATGCGTTTTACAAAAGCAAAATAACCGATGTAAAAATTCCGAACAGCGTTAAAACCATAGGCAAGGGGGCGTTCGCCGACAGTATGCTTAAAGAGGCTGATTTGCCCGAGGGTTTGCAAACAATCGGTCAAAATGCTTTTCTTTGCGAAAGTCTTACAAAAATCACAATTCCTTCAACTGTAACCTCGTGCGGCAATTTTTTTATTGGCTCGTCCGATAATTTTAAAGTGCTCAACATAAATTGTTCCTACGATGCGTTCGGTGATAATGGCATTGTTTATTTTGTGCCTAGAGAGGGTTCGCCTTATTATTTTGACGGCAGCTACACCGTAAACAGCAAGGAAGTTTTTTATCCGTGCCGAGATTTGTATTTTTTGCTTTCTGCTGAGAAAATAACGGTTAATGAACCATGCAAAGAAAAAGATTTTGACCCTTTGAAATACGGTGACGAACTTAAAAAGGTTACAAATAATGCCTGTGAAGTAAAGGTTGTTCAAAAAGGCAATCCTACAAAAATCAGGTTCAAATTTGCCGCCGATGTTAATCACGAATGTATTGTTACATTAAATTTTAAATAGCATAAATACAAAAGGCACCGCAAACATCGAGTCTGCGGTGCCTTTTACAATTCTGTGAGTGCGATAAATCGTTCTCTTAAATACACAAAAACAGTATTGTGGCAATTGCGATTGCAAAAGCTGTTGCCCATATAATCATAAATATTTTGCTCATTTGCTTTATTTTGTAAGACAGGTTTGAAGCCTTGTCGTCAGAAGAAAAAACGCTTCTGAATTTTTTGTCAATAAACAAAGTTATGCCTTGCGGAATTAGATACAGCAGGTTAACGGCAAACAGCAAAAGTATATATTCAAGTATTTCGCTAAAATACATTCCGCCGTCCATAGAAAAAAACACAACCAAAATCAATACCAAATATGACGGAACAAACGAGCCGAAAAAGCATATGATTGTAATTACAAATAAAATTTTTTGTAAAATTATAAGCTTTTTAGTTTTGCTTTCATTACCTTTAGCCACAATATCATCTCGCTTTCTGCAATTTTATTATATCATTATATTACAAGATTGCAAATAAAGTTGTTTTGTGATTATCGGTCTTTTCTTTTTTTCGTTGCGGCAAGGATAATCAAACCTGCGCCTGCACTGATGATTGATGCAAATATCGATGCGTTGCCCGTGAGCGGAGATTTTTCGTAATTGTTTGAATTTGCATCGGTCTTTTTTGTGCCTGCCGATAACGAGTTTTTGTCTGTTTTATCTGTTTTATCTTTGGTGTTTTTGCTGTTGTTTTGCTTGTTCGGCTTTGTTGTCGGCTTTGTTGTCGGTTCGGTCGGCTTTTCGGTGGTAGGCTCTGTTGTATTCCATGATGAACCGCCCGCATAAGTCCATTTTGCCGTTAAGGTGATTTCATTAAACACAGGAGCGTCAAAATTGTATTTTTGCTCTCCGTTGTACCAGCCGTCAAAGGTGTAAGCGGATTTGTACGGCTTTGTCGGCTCGGCAAGTTTTTGACCTCTCAAAACTTTTTGGAGCGTTGTGCCTGTACCGCCGTCGAGGTTGAAGTTTACATTTACCGTTGCGCTGTCGGCGATTGTGCCGTTGCCTGTAACCTTGCCTAAAAATGTTCCGCCCGTTATTGTGCCGTTGTTTTCAACATTTCCCTTAAAAATACCGCTGATTATATTACCGTTGCAGACAATGTTGCTGTTAAGTGTGAAGTAATCAAACTCAATATCACCGTCAATTATCATATTGTCTTTTATTTCAATTTTGGCGTTTTCCTGTGATAGTAAAATTTGAATTTTGCCTGTGATTTTTGCATCTCCGTCGATATATGCACGGCTGTCGCTTGTCAATTCTTTAATAAGAAGCGTGCCTTGAAATTCAGAGTTGCCGTCAATTTTAGTTTCGGCGTTTCCTATTGAAATTACATTGCCGATGAATTTTGAATTACCGCTGAGTGCCATTTTTGAATCAGGTTCTGTATAAAGCTCATATCCGCTTTGAAGCGTGCCTGCGTACATATTAAACGAACCGTAGTTATTAATCCAACATTCAAGTTTGCCGCCCACGGTGCAGTCTGTAATTGTAAGGGACGCACTGCTGTTAACGCTGATTGCATAATCACTTGTGTTGCTCTTTATTGTTTTGCCGTTGAGGCAAATGTTTATATCGTTTTTGACAGTCTGCTCTTTAGCAAGATTAATGTCGTTTGCAAGGTAATAATTTCCCGAAGCGGTAGGCAAAGAATCTGTGCTGTTCCATTCACTCCATTCAACATTTGTGTGCGTGTCGTGACCGTTAAATTCAGTGTCGCCGCCGCATACACAGTGCATGTGTTTATCCTTGCTCCACATATACATACAGTCCATAACCACCATATATTCATCACGGGAATTATGGTGAACTATTGCAATGTTGACTTTTTTACCTGAATAAGCAGACAAGTCAACTTCTACTTCTTGCCAAACATCCTTGACATTATAGCTGTCGCCAAGTTCACTTTGGGTGAAATCAAAATCATCACCGAGCTGGGTGTAGCTGTTTCCGCCGTCGGTCGAAATATATATACCGATTTTATCTTTAAGATACCCTCCGTCAAATGCTACAATATCAAAAGTAAGTGAATAAATTTTTTTCTCACTCAGATTTTGTTCGGGTAAAATCAGCCAGTTGTCAGGCTCAAGTATTTTTAGGCCTTTTTTTATATAAGAATTTGAATGAATTGATTGTTCGCCGTGGTGCGTTGAATTATCGTCATTTTCAAAACTTGGTTCTTCTTTCACTTTCCACCACTTGTAGCCGTCACCGTCGTTGTCAATATTTTGCCATGTTGACGGTATGCCCTGTTCAAAACTCTCACTCCATTCAACATTCCAACCCGGTTTTTCGTGTTCACTTGGAGCAACTCTTATTTTGATGGGTGATGTGCTTTGGCTGTTGCTTGCAAAAGCTATGGTTGGAACAGTGGCGATAACCAAGCACACCGCAATAATAATACTGAATAATTTCTTTTTCATTTGCGTTTCTCCTTAAATTCGGTTAAGTGTGATTACCGTATAGGTAAAGTTGCGGATACATTATCGGTCTTTTCTTTTTTTCGTTGCGGTAAGGATAATCAGTCCTGCGCCTGCACTGATGATTGATGCAAATATTGATGTGTTGCCCGTGAGCGGAGATTTTTCGTAATTGTTTGAATTTGCATCATCTTTTTTTGCACCTGCCGATAACGAGTTTTTGTCTGTTTTGCCTTTGGTGTTTTTTTTGTTGTTTTGCTTGTTCGGCTTTGTTGTCGGTTCGGTCGGCTTTTCGGTGGTAGGCTCTGTTGTATTCCATGATGAACCGCCCGCATAAGTCCATTTTGCCGTTAAGGTGATTTCATTAAACACAGGAGCGTCAAAATTGTATTTTTGCTCTCCGTTGTACCAGCCGTCAAAGGTGTAAGCGGATTTGTACGGCTTTGTCGGCTCGGCAAGTTTTTGACCTCTCAAAACTTTTTGGAGCGTTGTGCCTGTACCGCCGTCGAGGTTGAAGTTTACATTTACCGTTGCGCTGTCGGCGATTGTGCCGTTGCCTGTAACCTTGCCTAAAAATGTTCCGCCCGTTATTGTGCCGTTGTTTTCAACATCGGCGTTGAATATTCCGCTTTTAATCTCACCCGAGCAAATAACTTTTCCGTCAACCGTGTTATCGTTTGCTTCAATGTCACCGTCAATTTTTGCATTGTCTTGCATTACAATGGAAATATTTTTATCTTCGCAAATCAAAGAACCTTTTAGAACAGCATTGTCTTTCATTTTAAAGGTCATTTTTGCGTCATTAAAAAGTACAAGATCGCCGATAATTTGTGCGTTATCTTCAAGCGTAAAAACACTGTCCGGGTTGTAATAATGTTGCAAAGTTTTTCCTATAAGTTGGGCATTATCTTTTATTGTCAAATTACTATGACGGAGAATTAAATTATTTTCCGGCGAGCCTATTTTTGCGTTATCGCTTATAAACAGTTCAAAATCGACAGAGTCTTTAATATAATTAATGACAGCTTTGTCTTTTGCTTCGATTTTGATTTTTTTATCAAAGGTAGCTCCATATATGGCGTTAATATATGCGTTGTCTTCAAGCTTAAAACCTGCTGAGTTTTCCGACTGGTACTCAAATCTTGCTGAACCGGTTATTTTTGCGTTGCCACGCATAATTATGGGATTTAATGGCGACTGCTCATTTACCAAAAGTTGTCCTGTTATTTCGGCATTGTCGTCCATTGTTAAATTTTCGTTGCCTGATGTAAGCGTCAGTTTCTCTATTTTTGCATTACCCGAAAGTGAGCAGGTTGAAGATGCAAACAACAACACCTCACCTTCAAGCCTGCCGCCCACGGCGCTGTCTGTAATTGCAAGGAATGCACTTCCGTCAACACTGATTGTATAATAATTTGTGTTGTTCTTTATTGTTTTGCCGTTGAGGTCGAGTATTATAAAATTGTTGTCTTTTATTTGAATTTCGCCGCATTCGATGTTGTTGTTAAGCTTTATTATTCCGCCGTGATTTGCGGCTTTGGTTAATTCGTCAGAAGATGAAACTTCGGTTGGCGTAATTTCAAGAGCGATGGTGCTTTCTTTGCAAATGTTGTAATCTGCAAGCGTTCTGTCGTCTTGGAGTCGTTTGCCGTTAAAATACAGTTCCTGTTTATTGATGTCTATATTTGTTTTCTTAGTGATTTTTTCTTTAACATTATCAATGCTGTCGCCACTTTCAACGCCAAGCCTCATTTTAGTTATTCCTGAAATGTTAAAATCAACAAATATATCCATTGCGTTTGCCGTAATCGGAATTGTGCAGATAATCATACAAATTGCCGTGATAATACATATAATTCGCTTTTTCATTTTTTCTCCTTAAATTCGGTTAAGTGTGATTACCGTATAGGTAAAGTGCTTATACAAGGCTCGTTTTCTTTTTCAGCACAATGTATAAGATTAAGCCAAAGTTGCTGAGCAGGGCAGTTCCTGCAACAGAACCAACGGCAATCATAGCAGGTGAAGTTGCTGATGCGGAGGCATTTTCGGAATTTTCGGTAACTGCCGTATCAGCCGTTGCTTTTGTGCCGGTGTCCTTTTCGCCTATCCACCAGTTGCCGTTTTCGCCGATGTATGGGGTCAGACCGTCTTTGCCGTTTTCGCCGACAACTTTACCGAGATTAGCCGTTGTGCCGTCGGTGTAGGTGAGGAGAAGTTCGCCGTCTGCGTTGATTTCTGCGTTTGCGATTCCGACTGCGTTTTTGCTGTCCTCGCCGTTTTCAGCGTTTTGTCCGGATGCTCCGTCTTTTCCCGGTTCACCCCTGTCGCCTTTTTCGCCTTTTTCACCCTGTTTTCCGGATTTTCCGGTGTCGCCCTTTTCTCCGGTGGCTTTTACACCAAGGGAAGTCCAGTTTTGTCCGCTGTCATAGGAAACATACCAGAAGTTGTCATCGCCTATTTTGAGCTGTGGCGTTACACCGTCTTTGCCGTCTTGTCCCGACGCACCTGTTTTTCCCGGGTCGCCCTTGTCACCTTTGTCTCCGGTGTCGCCTTTGTCGCCCTTGTCACCCTTGTCGCCTTTATCGCCCTTGTCGCCTTTCAATTCGGACAAGGCAATCAAATCGTTCCAGACAGAATCATCGCTGTATTTCCACTGTACAAATCCGTTGTATACACGCAACTCGATTTGCTTTCCGTCTGCACCGTCTTTTCCCGTCAATGTTGTAAGCGAAACAAGGTTGCGGTAAGCATTGTCGTCTTCGCCCGAATATCGCCATTGAATATTGTTTCCGTCGTTGCGGAATTCAATTTCTCTGCCGTCGGCTCCGGCAAAGGTTGAAAAAGTTTTGGTGTTTGACAGCGTAGATACCGTTCCGCTGTTGTTTGCGGAAGTGACCGCAAAAGTATATGAAGTGTCTGCCTTTAAATTATTATATGTATATTCAAAAGTATCGGCAGGAATTTGAACATCGGTTATGCGTTCAAATTCTCCGTCATCTGTACGCATCCAGATATGATAGCCTGAAAGTGGACGCCTGGAGTCTGCCTTTGGTGCTGCCCAGGTGATTTTTGCACTTTGGTTATCCTTTACGGATACGCCTGTAAGTGTCGGCGCAGGCGGTGCGGCACGAAGATTGGTCAGCACATAACCGAATACGGGGATTTTTTGGTCGCCTGCCGTCCATGTACGCATACCGAAATCCCATGTAAAGCCGTATTGACTTGAAACATCATAGCCGATTCCGTATGAGGACAGAAGTGAACGGCGGTCGATGTTGTTGACTGTTCCGCTTGCACCGCTGCTTTCAGTTGTGGTGTAAATCGTGCCTGTTGCTTTGTTGTAGCTCAAATCAACCACAACACCCATATTGAATGCGTCCACGCCCCATGTGTTTTTCATTGATGCGGAGAAGCCGTGAGCCATTTCGACTCCCTCGGCGTGTTCGGATGTTGTCGTCCAGTCGTTTGTGATACTGCTTGCACCGAAACCAAGTTCGTATTTCTGCTTACTGAGCGAGGCGAATTTTGTAACCGAAGGGTCAGTAGAACCGTCATTTGGCCAATAGGCGAACGGGTCACCCTCGGCATTTTCAGGCAAAACATTGTTGTTCAGTTGCGGCAAAGCCTTTGCTTTTCCTGCGGCAATATCCGTTTTGTAGGTGTTGTTGTACAACGCCGCAAATTCATCGTAATATTCTCGGTCAAGCATTGTATAGACCGGTTGCCCTGGAATCATCAATGCAATGGTGTTTTTTTCGCTGAGGTCAAATTCTCCCTTTTGAGGGTCATAAAGCGAGTAATAATAGGTCGTTGCCGGCACACGGTACAGCACCACGGAATCGTTGCCGCCGGCGTTAAAGGAAACACTGTATTCTTTTGAAAGAGTGTCCTCCGTACTCTTGGTAAAGTCCATGGTGTATCCAAGAGTTGCCTCGTATCTCCACACTTTCAAATCTCCCTGTACAACGATTGATGCACCGAAAGAAGTGTTGTGTGATGTGGATTTTGTGTCCGAATATCCGGACGAGAAGGTGTATGTTGTTGAACCGTCGGAGAAATCGAGGTCGTAGTCGCCAAGCTCCGAAAAATACGGAGCCGCCTGAAGTACCGCCTGCACCTGTGCATCGGAATATCCATAGCCCTTTCCTTCGTAGCGGGCAAACAAACCGTCTTTGTTAACATCTGCCGCAAGCAATATGCAGTTATACGGCATATCCCATGCAAGGTCGGCATCGTGACAGAGTTTGGAGAATTCGTCTTTTTCAGCTGTAACCGTATACTTGCCGGCTGTGGAAAGCGTGCCGTTGCCGAAGTCTTCGCCGTAGAAAACATCGGTGAACAGGTCGAATTTGCGCCCCGAACCGCTTCCCTTTTGCCTTTCGGCGGCAAGTGCGATTACCTGCTCACGACCTTCTTTGTTGTGGTCAAAATTGCCGGCAATGACATCTTGATACCACCACCATTTGGCACTTGAGTTGTCAATTCGTGCGGTGTCACGCAAAAGATTGAGTGCACCGTTTTGCTGAACTTCATACAGAGCACCTGCAATCCATACCTGTTCAGGTGTTCCTCTGCCGTTAATCGCAACGCTTGTCATTGCAGGCTTTGGTTTAACGCCCTGATTCTTTGTTCCGTTTGCGGTATAACTGCTCATGGAAGTTTTCTGTACATTCGTTATTGAATTGTTTTGACCGTAATAAACGGCAAAGCCAAGATTTCCGTCATCGGTTTTCTTGTCCCAGACAAAGCCTTTTTTCTTTTCTTCTTTTACCTCACGGTAATATCCGGCAACAATAATTTCCTGCCAGCCGTCGCCGTTAATATCGCCTGTGGCGAGATTTCCGTAGCGGATATGATCGTAGTAACGGTTGCCGTCTGCCTTTTCATCTTCACGGTTTAATGTCATAAGAGATTTTTGATTAATTCTTTTGAGTTTTCCGTTTTTGGCTTTGTATACCGAGAGTTTTGACACGGCTTTTCGGAATGAGTCGCTTGAAATTTCTTTGTCCTTGTTGTCGATTTTATCCGGTTCGGCAACACCTGCGTACACGATAAGTTCATCGCAGCCGTCACGGTCTGTATCTGCGGAAGCGAGGGATTTTGTGATTTGGTCACGCTCGTACAGAGTTGTGTCCCAACCGTTAAAGTAAGCGTTGTCGTCGTTCTTTGATTTAACAAATGATTTCCTTGAAAAACCTTGTTCTCCGGAAATACCTGTTCCGGCGATTCCCCATAAATCGTCATTGCCGACATAGGTGATAACGGCGGTCATCTTTCCGTCTCCGTCATAGTCACCGGCAGTTACATTAAAATAATGGCGAAATTCCTGATATTCAAGTTCGCCGTATCCCGGGGTTTTGCAAGCCCATTTCGGAGCATCGGCTATTTTTTGAAGTTCAGAACGCTTGTTGTTTACAAGATTTTGCACCCAATAGCAGACCTTTGCCGTGTTGTTGGAATTGTTCATATCGCAAAGACCGACAAAGATAGCGTGATCGTTTCTGCCTGTGCCGAGCGGATCGTAAGCTGTTCCGACAGCAAATGCAACATTATCGACAGGAGTAACCTTGTGGGAGCTTGGCGTACATTCGGCAATGTTGATGCCGAAATTCCACTTGCTGTATACTTTGGTGTGGTCCTTCGCCGATTGACCTTCTGCATTGCGATAGCTGTAAATTATCGGCTCATACCATGGCGTGATTGCAAACGGCTGACCTTTTTTTGTGCCGTATGGGTTGCTTTCATCTTCTGTCCATCCGTCCGGGGGATTTGTGTCGGGTTTTAGCAATGCACCGTATGTATTAGAAGATGATGCCGATGTTTCCGGATCGGCATAGCTCATCATCGGTGATAAGAAACAAATCACCAAACATAAGGCGAGTAAGATACTGAGAATTCGCTTTTTCATTTTCCGTTACCTCCGTTTTTGTGTATGTCGGTTCAGTTTTGACTTTTTAGCTCATTAATTGCAAAAAGGTCGTTTTACTTGTCATCGTCCTTTTTTTCCGGGTTAATGTAAATGGTTGTTTGGTATTTTTCAATAAAAAGCATAACGCTCTGTTTTAGTACTTCCATTTGACTTTTTAGGTAGTATTCGTCCTCAAACATTGCATAGTGCACGCTGGCTCTTACGAGAATAAATATAAGCGGTGTGATAATTTCGTGCGGTATGCCGATTTTCGGCTCTAATTGCTTTGCGTATTCCGTGTATCGTTCGTTAACGCCCAAAAAGAATTTTTTGCCGTATTCAATGTATTTTGGGTGAGTGTAGACTTGATACATCAGGCGGTATTTTTTGCCGTGCTTTTTGGCTGTCCAATATGGGATTTCTTTTATATAACGCATAACATCCGCCGGGTCTGTGGGTGCTAATGCCATATAATCGTCTTCAACCTTTTCCATACAGTATGCGGTTGATTCTATAATCAATTCATCAAGGTTTTTGAAGTAGGAGTACAGATTGCTTTTGCTGCAACCGCAGGCATCTGCAAGCATCTGTACGCCCGTTCCCGTCAAGCCGTGTTCTGCGTAGCATTCAAAGCATTTTTCCATAATTTCTATTTTCTTTTGTCTGTGTTGTTCTTCGGTTTGCATTTTCTTCTCCAATAATATATGTAATTTGTTTAGATATTGTTAGTATCAGAACGACCGTTCGTTCATATACAATATAACATAATTATTTTTTTGTGTCAATATTGCTTTTGTTTGCAAAATCAAAAAGCACAGAAAAGATTTGCAATGCTTTTCTGTGCTTGAATTGTTAACGGAAGTAAAAAGTGATTTTAATTAACTTATATAGTATTTTGCCTGTGCGTTCCACAATTCGGCATACTTGCCGTTTTCGTTCAGAAGTTGCGAGTGTGTGCCCGTTTGCACAAGTCGGGCATTGTCAAACACGGCAATTCTACTGCAAAATACACAGCTTGACAGTCTGTGCGAAATGTAAATTGCCGTTTTGTTTTCAACAAACGAGTTAAATCTTGTGTACACTTCGTTTTCGGCAATCGGGTCGAGTGCCGCCGTCGGCTCGTCAAGGATAACAACGGGGGAGTCTTTGTACAGTGCTCTTGCGAGGGCAAGTTTTTGTGCTTCGCCTCCCGATATTTCCACACCCGCCTTGTCTGTATCCTTGTAAATGCAGGTGTTTTCTTTTTGCGGCATTGCCTCAACTCGGTCTTTTATGTTTGCGTTTTCAAGGCAGGCAAAAAGCCGTTCTCTGTCGTATTCGTTTGATGTGCAAACATTGTCTCTGAGCGGAATCGAAAACATCTTAAAATCCTGAAAAACAACCGAATAAAGCCTTGCAACACTGTCTTTTGAGTATTCCTTAATATTCGCCCCATTAATCAAAATTTCACCGTTTGTAACATCGTAAAGTCGGCACATCAGCTTGATAAAGGTGGTTTTGCCGCTTCCGTTTCTGCCGACAACCGCAAGGTGCTCGCCGTTTTTGATTTTTATGTTTACATCTTCAAGTGCGTATTTGTTCGTGCCGGGATATTTAAACGATACATTTTTGAATTCGATGTCAAAATTCGTGCCGTCAAGCTCTTTCGTGCCGTATGCCTTGCCGTCTGTGCATTCGATAATCTCAAAGTAAACCCGTGCAAGCGGCAGGATTTCGGCAAGTTTGCCGAGTGTGTTTGCAATCAGCATAACGCCGTTTACTATTTGCATAAAAGCACCGCAGTACATAACGAGCGAGCCTATGTCAAACAACCCGAAGTTGCCTTTTACACCGATAAAAACATAAACACCAAACGCAACAAGCGCACCCATAACGGCAACAATCGAGCTTGTTTTTGCCGTGCGTAGAGAAATTTGCTTCAGCGTTTTTTCGCCGTCGGTAAGTATTTTTTCGGTTGCGATTTTGTTTATCAGTTTTTGCTCTTTGTATATTCGTATTTCTTTGCCTGTTTTGTAATCGTCAAATATGTCAATGAGCGAATAAAACAGCCTGTCAAGGGTTGCATAGGATTCGTTTGCGGCAAGGTACGATTTGTTCATTTTAACCGCAATCAGTGCCATAATAACAGCCATAACCACAAGGGTGGTTATAAGCAAAATCAAAAATATAGGTCTTTCAAAAAACGAGTTGCCCGTTTTGGTAAATCCGATTTTTAAAAGCGGCATTATCATTATTACCGACACGATAACCGTAAACACGCCTTTTACAAACACTTGACTTGTCCACATAAAGTATGAAAATCTTGCCCATCTGCTTGCTCCGGCTTCTTCGTGCTTGTGCACGGTTTTTCTGAATTCGTTGTCCTCAAGCTTTTCGTAATCGATTCCAAAAATCTTTTCAGCCATTTTAAAATTTTCTCTGCCGAAAAGCAAATCGGCTTTTACATCATATAAATCGAACAAAAAACCTCCTGCGTAATCAAGTATAAAATTGAGCGCAACGGCTGTTAAAATGTATCCCAAAATACCTTTAAAGTCCGCACCTGCGGTCATAATTCCTATGATTTTTGCGGTGAACCATATGTTTACAAACGGCTTTGCACCCGTTATAACCGCACAGAAAAAATCAACGGGCACTATTCCTCTGTCAAGGGTTCCTATTTCACGGTACATTTTGAATATCATCTTGATGTTACTCATTCACAGCCACCCCCTGTTCTCTGTAATAGTAGCTCTGAATTTGGAACATTTTGTAGTACGCACCTTTTTTTGCCATCAACTCATCGTGCGTACCTTCCTCGGTTATCTCACCGTTTGATACAAACAAAATTCTGTCGCAAAAGCGGGTTGAAGAGAGCCTGTGAGATATAAAAAACGAGAGCTTTCCGTTTGTCAGTTCGCTGTATTTCAGGTACAGTTCGTTTTCGGCAATCGGGTCGAGTGCCGCTGTCGGCTCGTCAAGGATTAATATCGGAGCGTTTTTGTATATCGCTTTGGCAAGGAGCAGTTTTTGCTTTTCACCGCCCGAAAAATCAACAGCGTCCTTGTACACATTTTTGTCCATAAGCGTGTCTGCTCCGTTCGGCAGGGAATACACTTTGTCGTACATATCGGCTTGCTTCAGTGCAAGGGCAAATTTTTCTTCGTTGCATTCAATGCTTGCCGTAATGTTTTGCTTAATTGTCATCGGCAAAAAATAATAGTCCTGAAAAATTGCCGAAAACATATCAAAATAGCTTGTTTTTGTTATTTCGGCTGCGTCTTTTCCGTTTAGTAAAATTTTGCCGTCGGTCGGCGAATAAAGTCCGCACAGAAGCTTGATTAGAGTGGTTTTGCCTGCTCCGTTTTCTCCTACAACGGCAATCTTTTCGCCGTTTTTGAATTTAAGGTTGATGTTTTTCAGCGTCGGTTCATTTGCCGACGGATATTTAAACGATACATTTTCAAATTTAATCTCGTTAACCGATTTTTCGGTTAATTTGTCGCCCTGTTCGGCTGTGTCCTCGGATTCAATGTATTCTCTGTATGCCTTGCATTCGTTACAATCCCTTTCAATTTGATTAACGGAATATCCAAGGCTGAGCACCCAACTTGAAAAGCCTGTGATAATGCCGAAATAGAAAATAAAATCGGACACTCCGAGTTCGCCTTTTGTTGTTAAATATGCAAGGTAGATGTATGCAATCGCTTCACGCACGGCGTTCAGCAGGGCGGTAACACCGTCAAATGCCACGCAGGTGTGGGTGTATTTTGCATAGATTTTTTCAATTTTGCAAAGCGAGTCGGCAAGTGCTTTTACAAAGAAATCGCTCAATTTGTACAGTTCAATATCTTTTGCCGCCGTTCCGTCTTTGCTCAGCCTGTAAAAATAATCAAATTTTGTTTTCGGGCCTGAACGCTTGTTTAGGTTCTCGTGTTGCTTTTTTGTAAGTGCTCTTTGTATACAAAATTGTGCACCGCAGGTGGCGATGATGAGCAAAATCATAAAAATATTGATTTTGTAAATCAGCACGCTTGAAGCGATTACGCCAACAACCGCAACAAAAAATTGGTTGAGCCTTGCAATAAAATTCGCTCCACCCGACCATCTGCCGTTGTAAAAAACTTCGGCACGCTTTTGTTTTTCACGCATTTCAAGATTTTCTATGTTAACATAGTCGGTGCGTAAATTCTTTTCAAAAGCGGCAACGGCATATCGCATACGCACAATTCTCGCACCGCCGAGTATAAGTTCGTTCATAAACGGATCAAGCCAAATGGTCAGCGTCAGCAGCAGGCTCAGTCCGCCGATAATGGCAATAAGCCGCTCGGTTGTTACGCCTTTTGTGATGCAGTCAATCATCGCTTTTGGTATGTATGCGGTCACAATCGGCTGAAAAACGAGTGCCGGCACTCTTATAAAAAAGTAAAACAGGCTTTTTCTGTCCCACTTGAACCAATTTTCAAGCATATATTTGATATTTTCTCTCATTTCTCCTCCTTAAAACAAAAATGCCCTGCAAATAACCGCAAAAGGCTGTATTTGCAAGAGCTTAACTTCTGTGTTCGGAATGGTAACAGGTTCCTCTTTTTTATCGGCTGCAACCGATTTTATTGTTGATTTTATAATACATCACAGCGGTGCAAATTGTCAAGAATAATTTGATTTGAAGCACAAATCGTGCAAAATCTTATTTCAATTTAAAAAACAGCAAAATTTCCTTCAAAAAACACTTGCATTTTCAAAAATCTGTGTTATAATAATTTAGCAAAAGCGAATATAGAGGTATAGTGTAACGGTAACACTCCGGACTCTGACTCCGTCATTTAAGGTTCGAATCCTTATACCTCTGCCAAAGAGGAACGAGATACTCAAGCGAGTATCTCGTTCCTCTTTTTATAATTCCTCTGCAAAAAAGTCGCTATCGATTTTCTTTACCTCATATGTTTGCTCTAATGAAACTCCAACACTATGCTTAATCATAAGTTTTGTTAATGCACTTCCATCAACTAAAACTACTTTTACACCAAGAAGATTATTAGCATACTGTATAGCACCTGATGAAAATCTTGCCGTCGTAATAAATAGTCCTTTTTGTGCTTGTTGCCCTTGAAGAGCGCCTACAAACTTTTGAATTTCAGGCTTTCCAACTGTTTGTTCAAGCGCCCATTGTTTTGCTTGGATATAGATATGACTAAAGCCTAATTGGTCTTCTTTGATAATACCGTCAATTCCACCATCATTGGATGCTTGCGTAACCATTCCTGCACCTTCAATTCCACTACCATATCCCATTTTCAACAGTAATTTTACTACAAGTCGTTCAAATTCAACAGGCGTTAATTTCATTACCTCATCCATCAATTGACTGGCTAGAGTGCTTAAATATTGCTTGTGTGCAGATTCTAATATTTCAAGTGGAGTTTCATTTTTTTCATCTTGAATTTCAATTGAAGTGTTTTGTGTTGTTACATTATGAAAATTTTTAAATTCTTCTGACTTTTCCAAATATGCAAGGTCAATTTTTTCATTTGATGTTAATGCACGTTTTCCTTTTTCAGTAATATGATATTTTCCTCGCATAGGCGTTTCGATTAAACCGGCTTTGTCAAGGTAAGTCCTTGCCCATGCGACACGATTATCAAATGTTCGTTGTGAACCGCTTGGTAGCATTTCAGCAAGATCTTCTTCAGTTAATTTCATTGAATTTGCGATATTGTTTCTTACATCTTTAGCCGAATGCAATTCACCATCGCTAACAGCTTTTAAAAATGCTTCAAAAAATTCAAAAAACTTTGGAACAGCCATATCTTTGCTCCTAACTAATATTAATAATAAAAATATTTTAGCACAAATTATTAAATATTACAACAAACACTCACAATATATATTACAAATTTGACGATATATTGTTTTTGGGCTTTTATTACGAACAAAGCGAGTAACAAGGTTATCGGGACTCATTCAAAATTTTGTGATAGCTTTTGAAAGATTTTATTTACATATTTTCTGTTCAATCATTCCATATTTCTCGCTGAAGTTGGGGTCATACCGAAGATTTTTCTAAATTCATTTGAAAAATGATAGGCAGAGTTAAAGCACAGCGGGCATATTCAAGGATTAACTATATATGGGTGCTCAAAGCGGCGGATGTACTTTATCTGCCGCATTGTAATTATTGCACTTTTGTGATATAATATATAAATCCAAGTTAAAGGAGAGATACAAATGGCAGAATTTAAGTCCGCATTTATGGGCGGTTATAATAAAAAATCGGTTGATGAATATGTTTCCAAGCTTGAAAGCGAAAACGAAACATTGAAGAAGGCACTTGACCTTGCCGAGCATAATGCACTCAAAGCAGACAAGTATCAAACCGAAGCATCAAAGCTTAAAAACGAAACGGCAAAGCTTGAAGCGGTTGTTGCCGATTTAAGAAAACAGCTTGAAGAAAGCGAACAGTCAAACAACGACTACATCTCAAATATTGGTCAAATTTTCTATTCGGCATACGAGAGCGGTGCAAAAATTACCGATGATGCAAAAGTAGGCTCGCAGGAATTTTTGCAAAAAATCGAGAGTGTTTCGGCAGAAGCAAAGGCAGAGGCACAGCGAGCAATCAACGCTTACAACCTCATCAACACGGATGTTAAGGCTTTGCTTACAAATCTTACAAAAGAAATCAATGCCGTTTCTGCAAATGCCGACCTTATGATTAAAAAGGCAACGCTCATTGCCGAATCTATGGACGATATTCAAAATATCAAATCCGTAAACGCAGACAAGGCAAAGGTTGTTGCTGAAGAGTACAAGGAATTTTTTGACTCGTTTTCAACAAACGCAAAGAAAAAACCGATTCAGCCAAAGGCTGAAGTTGCCGAACCTGTTTTGACAACTGCTCCGACAGAACCGAAAATCGCAGAACAAGAACCTGAAGTTTCGGTATATGAAGCACCGATTCAGCCGATTGTTCAGGCAGATGAGCAGGACAGAAACGCTCTTCTTCACAATATGCTCAAACAAGTTCAAAATAATAATGAATAATTAAACTAAAAAAGCTGCAAAAACAATGTGATTTACATCTGTTTTTGCGGCTTTTTATTTATGCTTTGTAATGTATAGTGCAGTTTAAGCTAACCGTTGTCAAACCTATTTTCCGATAGCTTTATTCATACTTCCCTGAATATAACCATTAAGGTCAAGGGTTATGTAGTCAAAGCCGTAGGATTTGAGCGTTTCATTGATTTCGTCTTTGTTGTCAAGCACCGCTTGCATTTGCGATTTTTCAACCTCGATTCGGGCGGTTTTGCCGTGCATACGCACACGCACCTGATTAAATCCGAGGTTAATCAGCATTTGCTCGGCTTTGTCAATCATTTTCAGCTTGTCTTCGGTTATGGTGTCGCCGTATTCAAGGCGTGTTGCAAGGCAGGTGAGGGAGGGCTTTTGGGCGGTTTTCAAATTCAGTTTTGCCGAAAGTTTTCGTATTTCCGCCTTTGTCAGTTCTGCCTGTCTGAGCGGACTGATAACGCCCAACTCCTTTATTGCCCTCATTCCCGGGCGGTAATCGCTGTCGTCATCAAGGTTTGAGCCCTCAAAAACACAGTCACAGTTTTGCTCCTCGGCAATTCTGCAAATTTTCGTAAAAATTGCTTTTTTACATATGTAACACCTGTCCGGCGGGTTGGAGCAAAATCCCGGAATTTCAAGCTGATTGATGTTGAATTTTATTTGCCTTATGCCTTCGCTTTTGCAAAACTCGATTGATTCGTTTTGCTCCCTTTCGGGAAATGCAAGAGAGCACGCCGTGATTGCAATTACATTTTCTTTTCCGAGTGTATCCGCACAGATTTTGAGCAAAAGCGTGCTGTCAACACCCGATGAAAATGCAACGGCAACCCTGCCGTGCTCCGTTATTATTCTGTTTAATTCTTGTTCTTTTTCGGTCAGGTTCATTTGTTTTTCTTCTTTTTGTTACGCAAAATAATCATAAATATCATACCGAAAATGCCGCCGATTGCGTTCATCATCATATCGGTCATAGTGTCAACAAGTCCCAAATACCCGTACTCGTTGTGATATTTTGTGATGTCGATATTGGCGGTTTCCGCTCCGTATTTTGCAAGCTGAAGATTTGTGCCGTGGAGCGAATCCATCAAAAATTCGTAAAATTCCCAACCTACGGCAATCGAGAGTGCAAACATTATGCTGAAAAGTGCGGCAAGTGTTGCGGCACATTGCCCTTTTTTACGCTGAATAATTACGGCAAAATCATAGCCGAACACAGCACAGACGATGCCGCTTAAAATGTGCATAAAGTTGTCAAACCAACTGACTGTGTCAAACAGTTTAAAATATGAGCCGAATACAATGCCTACAAAAATTATTAAATTAAGCATTGTTTGGCTGAGCGGCGGAACTTCGATAATAAAACTTGTGTGCCCGAAAATTTGAAACATATCCCATAAATGTGAAAATATGAAGCAAAAAATGCTTTCAAATCCCATCACAACATCGCCCGTAACAAAGCTGTATGTTGCACACACAAGCATGGATATTCTTACAATTATCCAAAATACCAGCTGAGCTTTCGGAATTTCGTTTATAGGGTCTTTTCTCAATTTATATTTCATATTTAACCTCTGTATAATATAGTATGTATATATTGGCAAAATTATTTGCGCAGTTTATAAAATTCAAGACCTTCTTTGCCCGTGATGTGCTCCGGTGTGATTTCAACCACTGCGGTTTCGTTTATAAATTTTTCGGTTTCTTCCTTGATTCCGTCATCGTCCATATGGGGGCAGATGGCCTTTGCCATTTGTACGCAGTTTTTATACACTTCGTTTTTGTTTTCGATAATTCTTGCCTTGCCGAAAACGATAACGGATTTGTACTTGTTTGTGTACTTTTCCTCAACAACTTCGTCGGAATCTATGACCGAAAGTGACACCTTTTCATTTGATTTTACGGCATCGATTTTGTGACCTGATTTTGCGCAGTGAAAATAGATTTTGCCGTCAATATAAGCATAGCTTATCGGTAGGGAGTAAGGGTAGCCGTCATCACCCGATAATGCAAGAGTGCATGTGTTGTGGCTTTTGAGTATTTTCTCTGTTTCATCAATAGGAAGTTGTTGCTTTTTTCTTCTCATTTCTCTGAACATATTGTCGCCACCTTTTGTACAATGTAAATTATTATATAACATATTTATATATACTTCAATAAAAATTTTGTAAGAAAAACACGGCAACGAGTAATCGCTGTCGTGTTTTTAATGTATTTGTATTTGGAGGGATTATTTTGCAAGCATTGGAGTTGAAAGGTATCTGTCGCCTGAATCGGGAAGAATAACCACAATGTTTTTGCCTTTGTTTTCGGGACGCTTTGCAACCTGTGCCGCAGCCCAAAGTGCCGCACCCGAGCTGATTCCGACCAATGCACCTTCAAGTGATGGGAACTTTGCACCGTATTCAAATGCTGCTTCGTTTGGTACTGTGATAACTTCGTCATATACCTTCGTGTCAAGAGTGTCAGGAACAAAGCCTGCGCCGATACCCTGAATTTTGTGTGCGCCGCTCTTACCTGTTGTAAGAACCGCTGAAGTTTCCGGTTCAAGAGCGATAACCTGAACATCCGGATTTTGCTCTTTGAGGTATTTACCTGTGCCGGAAACCGTACCGCCTGTGCCGACACCTGCAATAAAGATGTCTACTTTGCCGTCGAGGTCGTTCCAAATTTCAGGACCTGTGGTTTCGTAGTGAGCCTTAGGGTTTACAGGGTTTGAAAATTGACCTGCAATGATTGAGTTTGGAGTTTCTTTTTGCAATTCTTCGGCTTTGGCGATTGCACCCTTCATACCTAGTGTTGCGTCTGTGAGTACAAGCTCAGCACCGTAAGCTTTCATGAGGTTTCTTCTTTCAACGCTCATTGATTCGGGCATTGTGATGATTACCTTAAATCCTTTTGCGGCTGCATACGATGCAATGCCGATACCTGTATTGCCCGATGTCGGCTCAATGATTGTTGCACCTTCTTTGAGCTTGCCCGATGCAACAGCGTCATCGATGATCGCTCTTGCGATTCTGTCTTTAACCGAACCTGCCGGGTTAAAGTATTCAAGCTTTGCGTATACATTTGCTTCAAGGCCGTATGCCTTTTCAAAATTGTTTACCTTTACAAGCGGTGTGTTGCCGATGGTGTCGGCTACTGATTGATAGAGTGCCATAATAAATTTCCTTCTTTCATTTGATTGGGATTATCGCCCGGGTGAAAGCCGAGGTTCATCTTGTTTTGTTTTGTTGTGAACTCATAATAGCACACAATACCCACTATGTCAATAGGTTTTGTGGAATTTATTAAAATTTTTTCAAAACACTCCTTTTTCGGCAATATATAATGTATATATAATTAATATAATGATAAATAATAAATCAGATTTTGCATAGAAAACCAAAGAAAAACAGAGAAAACAAGAGCAAGTACAATTTATTTTAATTTAGGTGTTGACTATTTTTTTACTTTGTGGTAGTATATCGGAGCAATCAAAAATGATTTGGATTTATGAATCAAAAGATTAAGAATTTATTCGGAGGAAAAGATTATGTCAACATTTATGCCAAAAGCTGACGAAATCGAACGCGCATGGTATGTTATTGATGCTGCTGACAAGCCACTCGGCCGTGTAGCTGCAGAGGCTGCTGCTCTTCTCAGAGGCAAGCACAAGCCAATCTTCATGCCAAATGTAGACTGTGGCGATTTCGTTATCATCATTAACACAGACAAGGCTGTTCTTACAGGCAACAAGCTCAACAAGAAGCACTACTATCATCACTCAGGTTACATCGGAAACCTCAAGGATGTTAAGTACGGCACACTTATGAAGGAAAAGAGCGATTTTGCTATGGAACTTGCTGTAAAGGGTATGATTCCTGATACAACACTCGGCAGAAAGCAGCTCACAAGATGCAGAATTTACAAGAACGCAGACCACAAGCATGAGGCTCAGAAGCCTGTTGCTTACGAATTATAAGGGAGGTATATAGATTATGTACGAATCAAATCCTTATTTCTATGGAACAGGCAGACGTAAGGAGTCTGTTGCTCGTGTACGTGTATATGCAGGTACAGGTAAAATTATCATCAACGACAGAGATATTGACGATTACTTCGGTCTTGATACACTCAAGCTCATCGTTCGTCAGCCTCTCGCTCTTACAGAAACAACAGAAAAGTTCGACATCGTTTGCCGTGTAAACGGTGGTGGTGTTTCAGGTCAGGCAGGCGCAATCCGTCACGGCCTTTCAAGAGCTCTTCTTCAGTATGACGAATCACTTCGCCCTGCACTCAAGAAGGCAGGCTTCCTCACTCGTGACCCACGTATGAAGGAAAGAAAGAAGTACGGTCTCAAAGCCGCTCGTCGTGCACCACAGTTCAGCAAGAGATAATTACATTATTTCATTCAACAACGCTTTCATTTCGGAAGCGTTGTTATTTTTATATGCACAAATATATTGTAAATTTATTTGGTATGTGATACCATTAAATAAAAATATTAAAGGCGGTGAGATGATGGCAAAATACGGGCGTGAAGGGCACAGAAGCAGAATCAGGCAAAGCTATTTTCAAAACGGTGCCGAAAATATGAGCGATGTTCATATTGTAGAGCTGTTTTTGTCACTTCTCATTCCGAGAAAAGATGTAAAACCCATTGCTTATTTGTTACTGAATCGCTTCGGTAAACTTGAAAAAATATTTTCCGCAAGCTATGACGAACTTATATCGGTTGACGGAATCGGCGATAATACCGCAGTTGCCATTATGCTTTATAATGATTTGCTTAAAAGGACAGATTTGCAAACCAAAGATAATTTTTTTCAAAAAAACAACCGTATGGCTTATGCAAAAACCTGTTTGTTCGGCAGTGAAAAGTATAATGCGGTTTTTGTCGGTGCAGACGGTGAAATGCTTGACAATATACAATTTGACATCTTTGATGAAGCAGTTAAATGTTATATTCTTGAAAATACGGTAAAATATAAATGCCCGGCAATTTTTGTTGTTCGATTTGGCACACAAAATATAATGGGCGACGATGTTGCTGTTGTTGCGGAACTTAAAACTTTTCTTAAAACAATCGGCGTTGCATTTTTGGATTATATTACTGCCGGAATTGACGCATGCGTGAGTATAAATGACACAAAGCATTATAAGCTTCTTGAAAATTAAAAATTGCACAAAAAATTATATTATTTTATATATATGAAAAATACAGGAAAACCGATTTTTGCATTGTTTATTACACAGAGAAAATCGGTTTATTTTTGTGACTTTTCACAAAATTATAAAAAATATATTGAAATTTTCAGTAGTAGTGTTATAGTATTAAGTGTAAATAGGGTGAGCCATTACTCACTCAACAAAAACAACAGGAGGAAAATACTATGAATGATTACATTGAAAAGGTAATTGCAACCGTTGAACGCAGGGATAACGCAAAACCCGAGTATATTCAATGTGTTAAGGAAGTTTTTAGGTCGCTTGAGGCTGTTATCGAACAGCATCCCGAGTATGTAGAAGATGATTTGCTTCAGCGTATGGCAGAGCCGGACAGACTTATTACATTCCGTATTGCATGGGTTGATGATGCAGGTAAAACACAAATCAACAGAGGTTATCGTGTTCAGTTCAATTCGGCTATCGGTCCGTATAAGGGCGGACTTCGTTTTCACCCGAGTGTAAATTCATCAATTATGTATTTCCTCGGATTTGAGCAAACATTTAAAAATTCGCTTACGGGTTTGCCTATGGGCGGCGCAAAGGGCGGTTCGGATTTTGACCCGAGAGGAAAGAGCAAAGGCGAAATTATGAGATTTTGCCAGGCGTTTATGACAGAACTTTACAGACATATCGGCCCTAATGTTGATGTTCCGGCAGGCGATATAGGTGTCGGTTCAAGAGAAATCGGCTTCCTTTTCGGTCAGTACAAGCGTATTTCCGATGCGTTTGAAAACGGCGTTATCACAGGCAAAGGCCTTTCTTACGGCGGTTCACTCATCAGACCCGAGGCTACGGGTTACGGTGCTGTTTATTATACTCAGGAAGTGCTTAAACACGCAGGAGAATCTATCAAGGGCAAAATCGTTGCCGTTTCGGGCTTTGGTAATGTAGCTTGGGGTGCTTGCAAAAAGCTTGCACAGCTTGGTGCAAAGCCTGTTACAATTTCGGGACCCGACGGTTATATATATGATAAGGACGGCATTGTTACGGACGAAAAGATTAATTATCTCCTTGAAATGAGGGCGTCGGGCAGAGATAAAGCAAAAGATTATGCCGACAAATTCGGCGTGCCTTTCTATCCGGGCGAAAAGCCGTGGGGCGTTAAGGTTGATATTGCAATGCCTTGTGCAACTCAAAATGAGGTTAATCTTGAAGAAGCAAAAAAGATTATTGCAAACGGCACAAAATATTACATAGAGGTTGCAAATATGCCGACAACAGAAGACGCACTCAATTTGTTTATTGATACGGACGGCATTACGGTTGCTCCGTCAAAGGCAGTCAATGCAGGCGGTGTTTGCGTATCAGGTCTTGAAATGAGCCAAAACTCTCAGCGTCTGTCTTGGACAGCCGAAGAGGTTGATGAAAAATTGCATCACGCTATGATTAATATTTATAACAATTCCGTTGCCGCCGCAGAAAAATACGGCCTTGGTTATAATCTTGTTGCCGGTGCAAATATCGCCGGCTTTGAAAAGGTAGCACAGGCTATGATGGAACAAGGCATTTATTAACGGCTTTTTCACCGTTTCTTGATTGACTTTGAAACAATTTTTTCAAAAAACTGTTGACAAATCATTTTTTGTGTGGTAGAGTTAAGAAAACCGATGAGAAAGAGTAAGTAAGTTTTTCACCGCTTTTCAGAGAGTCGCCGACGGTGGGATGGCGATAGGTAAGGGAAAGACCGAATGGGCTTTTGAGGGCGAACCGAAATTACAGTAGGTAAGACGGAGCAGGCACTTCGTTAACAACAGTCTGCGTATGACAGTACGTGCAAAGTGGGCACAGCATATGTGTCAAGACGGGTGGCACCGCAGGAGATTGATTTATCACTCTTGTCCCGACAGAAATGTCAGGACAAGAGTTTTTTGTTTTTAAAGGAGATTTGCGGCAATGTTTATTTTGAAAAGGCGATGGCGAAAGTGAGTTTTGCATATCATATATCGTTAATAAAATACAAAACATCACTTTTTAACATCGAAAGGAAAATTAATTATGAAAAAGTTTAAGAAAATCATCGCAGTACTCACAGCAATTTCAATCATCTTTGCTTTTGCGGCTTGCAGCAAAAAGGCAACAGACAGCAAAACAGAATCAAACGCAAAGACCACTTATAAGGTTGGTATTTGCAACTATGTTGATGACGCTTCGCTCAACCAAATTGTTGAAAACATTCAGTCCCAACTCAAAACTTTGGGCGAGCAAAACAATGTAACATTTGATGTAACCGTTGAAAACTGCAACGCAGACGCATCTGTTATGAACCAAATTATTTCAAACTACATCTCAACAAATGTTGACCTTATGGTAGGCGTTGCCACACCTGTTGCAGTTGCAATGCAGGCAGCAACCGAAGATAACAAAATTCCTGTTGTGTTCGCAGCAGTTTCGGACCCGGTCGGTGCAGGTTTGGTAGCAGACGATAATGCTCCGGGTGCAAATGTAACCGGCACATCCGATTATCTCAACACAGACGCTATTATGGATTTGATTTTTGCAAACAACGAAAAGGCAAGCAACATTGCTCTTCTTTACGATATGGGTCAGGACTCATCAAAGACACCTATTGAAAATGCAAAGAAGTACCTTGACAAAAAGCACGTTACATACAAGGAATACACAGGCACAAATGTAACAGAAGTTCAGCAGGCTGTTTCAACAATCATCAACGACAAGTGCGACGCTGTGTTCACTCCAACCGACAACACAATTATGACAGCTGAGCTTTCAATTTATGAGGACCTTGCAAAGGCAGGAATTCCTCATTACACAGGTGCCGATTCATTCGCACTCAACGGTGCATTCCTCGGTTACGGTGTTGACTATGCAGCTCTCGGTCAGCAAACAGCAGATATGATTTCAGACATTCTTGTAAACGGCAAAGACCCTGCAACATATCCTGTAAAGTTCTTTGACAACGGCACAGCAACAATCAATACAGATATTTGCTCAACTCTCGGCTACAAACTTGATGATGTAAAGACAAAGTCAAATCCGTTCTGCACAGAGATTAAGGAAATCCAAACAGCAGAAAGCTTTGAATAATCAATAATTATACAAATTTTTGGCACCTTGCAATCGCAGGGTGCCCATAATTCTCGATATGTAAATTTATATATACTATCGTAGGGGCGAACTGTGTTCGCCTGTAAAATTTATGAAAGACAATGGTGAAAACAATGTCAACTTTAGCTTCAATATTCGATGCGGGACAAATGCAAACCGTTTTGGAACTCGGATTAATTTCTTCGCTCACGGTGCTTGCTTTGTTTCTCAGCTACACAATGCTCAATGTATGTGACCTTTCAACCGACGGTTGCTTCACACTCGGTGCGGCAGTCGGTGCAATAGTTGCATTAAACGGTCATCCGATTTTGTCAATTCCGCTTGCAATGCTTGCCGGTGTTGCTTCGGGCTTGATTACTGCGCTGTTGCAAACAGTTCTCGGTATAGACAGCTTGCTTGCGGGTATCGTTGTTAATACCGGATTGTACTCAATCAATATTGCGGTTATGAAAAAATCGTCATTGCTCAATCTCAACAGTGCCGACACTGTTTTCTCGCTCCTTAAAGTAAAGCTTGACGGCACGGCACTTGAGGGCAAACAAACCCTTATCATTGCGGCTTTGGCAGTATTTTTGATTGTACTGTTTTTGTCATTGTTCCTCAAAACAAAACTCGGTCTTTCCATTCGTGCAACGGGTAACAACCCGGATATGGTAAAATCATCGTCAATCAATCCGATTGTCACAACAATTATCGGTCTTTGCATTGCAAACTCGTTCACCGCCTTGTCGGGTTGCTTGCTTGCACAGTCTCAAAAGCAGGCAGAAATCAACATCGGCACGGGTATGGTAACTGTTGCGCTCGCTTCGCTTCTTATCGGCGGCGTGTTTGTCAGACGAGGCAAAATTCCGCTTCGTGCAATCGGTGCGGTTATCGGTGCGGTTGTGTTCCGCTTGGTATATCAAATCGCAATCGGTCTTCATATGCCGCCGTTTATGCTCAAATTTGTATCGTCGGTAATCGTAATTATCGCAATCGCAGGACCGTATCTCAAAACAAAAATGCCTGAATATATCAGAAAAGCAAAGCTTCGTTCGGGAAAGAAGGTGCAATAATGCTCACATTGTCAGATGTAAAAATGGTATTCTTTAAGGGCACACCCGATGAAAAGGTGGCACTCAACAACCTTTCCCTTGAGGTAAATCAAGGCGATTTTATCACGATTATCGGTGCAAACGGTGCAGGCAAGTCAACGCTTTTCAACGCTATCGCCGGCACATATCTTACCGATGAGGGCAGAATTTTGCTTGAGGGTAAGGACATCACCGCTATGCCTGAGCACAAGCGTGCACGCTTTATCGGCAGACTTTTCCAAGACCCGATGAAAGGCAGCGCTCCCGGTATGAGCATTGAGGAAAATCTCGCTCTTGCCGCAGGTCACGGCGGATGGCTCAGCACAATTTCAAAAAAGGATAAAAAGATTTTTAGGGAAAAACTTGCCCTTTTGGGTATGGGACTTGAGGACAGAATGAACTCGCCCGTGGGACTTCTTTCGGGCGGTCAGCGTCAGGCTCTCACCCTTATGATGTCAACAATCAATCCGCCGAAAATTTTGCTTCTTGACGAGCACACGGCGGCTCTCGACCCGGGCACAGCCGAAAAGGTGCTCAATCTCACCACTCAAATTGTGGATGAAAACAAAATTACCTGCCTTATGATTACCCACAATATGCAGTCTGCGCTTGACCTCGGCAACCGCACAATTATGATGGATAAGGGCAGAGTGGTTTATGATGTGGCAAACGAGGAGCGTGCCGGACTTACCGTTCCCGACCTCCTTGAAAAGTTCAAAATCTCCGTCGGCGAAAACCTCGATAACGATAGAATGCTCCTGTCGTAATATAAAAATGTATATAATTAAAAAATGGCTGTTTTAACGAACAGTCATTTTTTTGCAAAAACAACCCCTGGGGAGGCTTGTTTTGGATTTTGGAGTATGATAATATACACAAAGACAAAGCAAGGAGAAAAATTATGCACATTCCCGAAAATTATCTTTCCCCGGCTACCTGTGCGGTTATGACTGCCGCTGCAATTCCTGCGTGGGGATATTCAATAAAAAAAGTATCTAAAGAAATTACAAAGGACAAAATGCCGCTTCTCGGTATTTTTGCCGCTTTTTCATTCGTTGCAATGATGTTCAACATTCCTATTGTCGGTGGATCAACGGGTCACGCAGTAGGCGGAACGCTTATTGCCATACTTTTGGGGCCTGAGGCGGCGTGCCTGTCGGTCAGCGTAACGCTGATTTTGCAAGCGTTGCTGTTTGGTGACGGCGGCGTGCTTGCAATCGGTGCAAACTGCTTCAATATGGCTTTTGTTTTGCCGTTTGTCGGCTATGCCGTGTATAACCTCATCACTCGCAAAATCAAAAATAAAAACGGAAAGTTCATCGGTGCGGCTGTCGGCAGTTATGTCGGCATCAACTGTGCGGCACTTTGTGCGGCGGTTGAGTTTGGTATCCAGCCTCTGCTTTTCAAATCCGCAGACGGTCAGGCACTTTATTGCCCGTACGGACTCAATGTTTCAATCCCTGCAATGATGGCGGAACATCTCACACTTTTTGGCTTGGCAGAAGCGATTTTCACCGTTGCTATGCTTGCGTTTGTAGAAAAAACTTCGCCTGAGATTATGGCAAAGCAACCGAGAACCAAAAAAGGCAACACCTTTATCGGCGTACTTCTTGCGGTGCTCACTCTTGCAACGCCTATCGGACTTTTGGCAACAGGCACAGCCTGGGGCGAATGGGGTTCAGACGAGATGACCGACCTTGTAGGATATATTCCAAAAGGACTTGCAAACGGTCCGCTCTCAACATTTGAGGCGATTTGCCCCGATTATTCAATCGGCGGTTTGCCTGAGTGGGTCGGATATATTTTGTGTGCCGTTATCGGAATTGCACTTTCAACAATTCTGTTTAAGCTTGTCAGCACATTTATGAAATCAAAGGTTAACTATGACTGAAAATGAAATACCGTCATGGTTGACGGTAAACGAGGACTACACACCGCCAAAGGACAAAAGCGGATTTATCACAAAATCGCAAAAATCCGTTGTGGCGGTTATGTCAAAATTCAAAGTTAACAGCGGCGTATATAAGACGAAGGAAGCGAACACTTCCGTTCGTCTTTTTGCCGTTTTATTGTTGATAATTCTCACAGCATTGGCAAAAAATTACAGTTTCGTTTTGTTTATGCTCGGCGTAATTGCGGTCAGGGTCGCTCTGCTCAAAGCGGACAAAATCAGGGCACTTTTCAAGGTGCTTATACCTGCAATGATAATATCGGTTATCATTCTGCTCCCTGCTGTTTTTATGGGTCATCCGAAAACTTTGCTTACGGTTCTCGGCAAAGTTGCCGTCAGCACAAGCCTGATTATGGTGGTCAATTTGACCGCACCGTTCAACAGCATAACTTCGTCGCTCAAATCGTTTCACATTCCCGATGTGGTGATTTTTACCTTTGATATTACGATAAAATATATTTTTATTTTGAGTGAGATTTGTTTTGAAATGTTGACGGCACTGAAAATCCGTTCAATCGGCAAAAACGACAACAAAAAATCCTCGGCTTCGGGAATACTCGGCACGGTATTTATTAAAGCCAAGCAGTCGGGCGAGGAAACGGTAAAAGCTATGGAATGTCGGGGTTTCGGCGGAAAATATACGGTTACACGGCACGAAAAATTAAAGGCAAAAGATTTTTTGTATATGCTTTTTGTTGCCTGCGTGGTGGGAATTTTTGTTTATTTTGAGGTGATTGCAAAATGATAAAACTTGACGATATTTGCTTTGCATACGACAGCACTCCTGTGTTGAAGCACTTTAGCACGGAAGTCGCAAATGGCGAATTTGTTGTCATCAAAGGCGATAACGGCTGTGGCAAAAGTACACTTTTGAACATCATAAACGCTCTTGAATTTGCCGAAATCGGAACTTACACCTTTGACGGCACCGTAATTGACAAAAAGGCTATGAAAAATGAGCAATTTGCAAAAGCCTTTCATCAAAAAATCGGATATGTGTTCCAAAACACAGACGCACAGCTGTTTTGTTCAAGCGTGTACGACGAAATTGCCTTTGCTCCATGCCAAATGCAACTTGACGAGGCGGAAGTTGCCAAGCGGGTTGACGATATGCTGAAACTCACGGGCACGGAGCACCTAAAAGAGCGTGCACCGTTCCACCTCTCAATGGGCGAAAAGAAAAAAGTTGCCGTGGCGTCCGTGCTTGCAATGAATCCGCAAGTTCTCATTCTTGACGAACCGATGAATTTCCTCGATAAAAAATCAAGAGAGTGGCTTGTTAAGTTTCTAAATCAAATGCACTCTGTCGGCAAAACAATCATAATCGTGTCACACACCGATGATTTTGACAAAATGGCAGATAAGGTTATAAATTTATAAAGGCTTCCTTTTGGAAGCTTTTTGTTTTTTGACAAAATCTAAATATTTCGTCTTGCAATTAAATATTTTGTATGCTACAATGAAATTGCCAAACAAAACCGAATATTGTGACAATATTGAAGCATTATATTTTTGTCTAATTTTGATAAAAATACATGCTCTATTTCAGTATGTTTCATAATGTCATATTGGTTTTGTTTGGCGACAGTTGGAGTTATGTGTTTTTTTGCGTATGGCTTCGGCTGTACGCATTTTTTATTATAAGGAGGAGATAAAAATGAAATGTGAAAAATGCAATCATGAATATGATGATTCACTTTTAAATTGTCCGTATTGTGAAAAATCAAAAAATAAAGAAACTGAAACAGCAGAAAATGAAAAGTCAGATAATTCGGAATCTTTTTTCGATATGTCTAAGATTTCACAAAGTGAAAACGTGTCACAGAATACGGATGTAGATGACACTATTGCTCAAATACAACAAGTAGGCGAACCTAATATAACGGTTCAGTTTCAGCAACAAAATCAACAATTAAATAAGCAAAATAACACCTTACAAAACAACCTGTTTTGTAAGTATTGCGGAGGTTCTATAAATGCTAACGGTAATTATTGTATGACTTGTGGCAGATCATCTGTTGATGAAAATATAAGACATTGTCCTAATTGTGGGCTTATAATAACAGCCGATACAACATTTTGTACTCGCTGTGGGAACAAAATAACGCACAATAAAAGTGCCGCAAAGCTTAAACAAACATTTAATAAAAAGAAAAAAACTATAGTCATGCTTATTATTTCAGTATTGATACTGGCTATTGTTGCCGGAGTGGGTATTGTTGTTGTACCAAAAGTTTTTGCTTCACCTTATACAATAATGGCAGAAGCAGATTATGAAAGGGCTTATAAAAGAGCAAATAAAAATACAAAAGAGGATGTGCTTTATGAAAACATTGTTGCAGTTTGCTGCAATGAAATTAAAAGCGGTTTGAAAAATCCAAGTTCATTTGAGCTGCAAAATGTTTGGGTTGATAAAAATAATTCAAGAATTGTTCTTTTGATTGGTGGTACTAATAGCTACGGAGGAATGGTTAATAGCTATTATTTATATGAATTTGATAAAGATGATAATTGTTATGAATATTATAATAGTATCAGTGATTTTGAAGAAAAGGAATATAACAGTTGGGATGATTATGAGGATGAGATAGAAAAACTCATTGATAATCTAACAATAGGAATGGTAAAACCGATTGTTAATAATGATTCGTATAAACTTACAAATGGGATTGTTGAACGAATTAATAACTTAAATAAAAATAACAAATTAGGTAATGTTAAACTTCTCGATGAAGTAAAAGAAATATATCCTAATCAATCAAAATCAGAAAAAACTTTATAAATAAATTTAAAGGAGTAATTTATGAAAATTAAAAAACAAGTATCAGTTTTTCTTTTGGTTTTAACAATTTTAACAATATTTTCAGGTTGTGGAAATCCTATAGAAAATATTGAGTTTAGTGAAGAAGAAGTTTCGGTAAGGCTTGAAAATACATATCAAATTAATTATAAAACTACACCTGAAAATATAGAAAATCCTAAAATAACATGGACAAGTTCAGATAAAAAAATTGCAACTGTAAATGAAACAGGATTGGTTACGCCTGTAACTGAAGGCGAAGCTGTAATCACTGCAACGGCTAAAAAAGATGTATTTGCTTCTTTAAAAGTAATTGTTAAACCGAAATTCTGTAACGAAACAGAAGAAATACAAGTTAAAGGCTTGTATGTTGATAATTCATATAAGGACAAAAACGGTTCAAATAATAAGTTGTTGTATATGTATTATACTGTCAAATCACCAAAATCTAATGTTAAAATTGACAGTAAGAGTACAACGATTATTATTAATAATAATGAATATAAATCGGAAAGAGTATTAACTAACGCAGATGCTGACGAATTTTCAAAGAATTATTATTTTAGCGATTATCTAAAAACAGTCAATGTTGGTGAAAATTGTAAGGTAATGGAAAGTTTTTTAATTCCGTCGGCAGAACTTCAAAAAGGAACCACTATCACTTTTAGCAATAGCAGTTTTCAATCCGAAAGTGAATTAATTATGGACACCGATTCAGTTGAATTTTTGAAAAACGGTAAAGAGGTAGCTAAAAAAGCAGATCCAAGTGGTTACAAAACAGAATCAAATAAAAGAAAAAAGGTTAGTGAATCAGAAGCCAGAAAGGTAAAAAATTTATTGAACGGATATTATTGGGACTTTTATGTTAATGGAATGTATCATATGGTTGAATTTTATTCGCCGAATGATTTTGAAATAACTGCTTACGGAGTGAGTAACAATGGCAAATATGAAGTTCGTAAAGGATATATTTATATGAAATTTAAGAATACTACTGAAAAGGATTGTAAGAAGATACCTTATGAAATCAAAAATGGCGATATTGAACTTGATATTGTAGATGCATATGATGTAAGAGAATAGCATAAAATAAAAAGCTCCCGATTGGGAGCTTTTTATGTATGATATTAATTTATTAGTCGATTTCGCAGATCCAGCCTTCAGGGGCTTCAATTTCGCCCATCTGGATGCCTGTGAGTGTTTCGTAAAGCTTCTTGGTGTACGGACCCATTTCTTCCATACCTGATGGGAAGCAGATTTCTTCATCGTGGTTAACAATCTTGCCAACCGGTGAGATAACGGCTGCTGTGCCGCAAAGGCCGCATTCTGCAAAGTCCTTGAGTTCGTCGTAGTAAACTTCTCTGTGTTCAACAGGCATATTGAGATAGTGCTCTGCAACATACATGAGTGAACGGCGAGTGATTGACGGAAGAATTGAGTTTGACTTTGGAGTTACAAGCTTGCCGTCTTTTGTGACAAAGATGAAGTTTGCACCGCCTGTTTCCTCAACCTTTGTACGAGTCTTAGGGTCAAGGTACATATTTTCGTCAAATCCGCAATTATGAGCGTCAACAATGTTGTGGAGTGACATGGCATAGTTAAGACCTGCCTTGATGTCGCCTGTACCGTGAGGTGCGGCTCTGTCAACATCGGAAACTCTGATTGTGATAGGCTTTGCACCGCCCTTGAAGTAAGGACCTACAGGAGTTGCAAAAATTCTGAATTGAAATTCGTTAGCCGGTTTTACACCGATGATTGAATCATAGCCGAATACAAACGGACGAAGATAAAGTGTTGCGCCCGAACCGAACGGAGGAACATATGCCTCGTTTGCCTTAACTACCTTTTTAACCGCATCAATAAATTTTTCTTCAGGTATTTCAGGAATTTCAAGTCTGCGGCAAGATTCCGCAAGTCTTTTAGCGTTCATATCAGGACGGAAGCAAACTGTTCTGCCGTCTTTTGTTGTGTATGCCTTCAAGCCTTCAAATACTGTTTGAGCATATTGAAGCACGCAGGCACACTCGCTCATGGTGATGTTAGGGTCCTTTGTGAGGGCACCGTCATCCCATTTGCCGTCTTTGTACCACGAAACATATCTTTCGTCTGTCGGAGTATAAGCGAAGCCGAGGCTTGACCAGTCAATATTCTTTTTTTCCATTTGAAACATCTCCCTTGTTTGTTATATACTGTATAAATTCATTATAGCACTTTGAATAATTTTGTAAAGAGTAAATATTTTGGCGTGCTTCAGGAGCTTTATCGACAGTCTGTTATTCTGCCGAGCAAGTAATTTTGCCGTTATGATTTGATGACACAAAGCCGATATAAGATTTGCCCTTATTGACCGAAAGAGTGTTGCCCACTGCATCTTTGAGTACAAGTTTGCCGTCTGCAACCTCCCAAGTAATATCCGTTGCCGTGCCGTTTGAAATATACTTGCCGCTACCTGAATTCCACTTGTAGTTGAGGTAGGTTGTGGTTGAGCCTTTGTACGGCACTGTTATGTAGGTTGATTCGGCTTTCAAGATGATGAGGTTTTGGAATTTAACCTTTTTCTCCCAATCGTTTGTGCTGTACTTGCCGTCCTCTGCGTTGTAGGTGAATTTTCTTGTGTCGGTTCTGTCAGAGAATTTTACTCCAACAGAAGTTGCGCCGTCTGCACCGGCAGGGGCAACGGTTGAATTGAAGTGAAGCGGTGAGAAAGAACTGTCTTTAAGCTCGGTTCTGTATCCCTTTTTCTCGATTGCTTTTTTTATCTTTTTGCCGTTGAGAACACCTCTGTGTTCGCTTGAAACTTTTCTTGATGTGTCACGGCTGAAAAGCTCGCCGCCGGACATACCGTCAATGTTGTTGACCTTTTCTTTTTTGATGGTTTCATATCCGCCGGTGTAGTTCTTTGTGCTGTGACTTCCGCCCCAATGGATGAAAATTGCGTCAAAAAACTTGCTGAATTTTACATAACTCGGTCTTGCCGAACGGAGCGGACCGACTTTTTCGGGCACATCTTTTGTGTCGGCATAGAGCCAAAGCATACGGCTGATACCGCCTTCAACTTCACCCTCACAGATGATGTCCGGTGAAGTGATTCCCCATTGCGGTCTTGCCGGACGGAGATTTTCAACAACTATTGCAACAGGTCTTTTGCCGACTGCCGATTCGGAAAAGCCTTCTTCGCCTGTGAGCGGATTGAGCACCGGTGCTTTCGTTGTGGTTTCGGTTGTAGGCTGTGCGGTTGTCGGCTCTTCATCTTGCTTTGCCGAGCAACCAAACAGTGCAACCACCATTAAAACAGATAATAAAATTGCTGTGATTTTCTTCATTTTTACATATCTCCCAAAAAGTTAATATACAATAATTTTACCACTTGGGATATACAAATTCAATCGTTAATAGGTAGAAATTCACAGCAAAATTTTGTACAGATTGAAAGGTATCAAAAATCGGATTGCTTAATTGTTTGACTCCTCTGCCATTGTTTGTGCAAAAACGGCATATCCTTTTTGCGGATTGCCCACAATAACATGGGTGAGAGCACCCACCAATTTGCCGTTTTGTATAATCGGAGAGCCTGACATTCCCTGAACAATTCCGCCCGTCTTGCCAATTAAATCCTTGTCCGTCACCTTGACTATCATATTTTTTTCACGGTTGTTTTCGTTAAATCCTATGTGGGTTATCTCAATTTCGTATTTCTTGGGTTGTCCTTTTTCCACGGTTGAAATTAAGGTTGCCTTGCCTTTTTTTACCTCTTGAATTGCGGCAACGGGGTATTCCTTTGCACATTCCGATATTTCCGCATATGCGCCGTAAATTCCGCAATCCGTGTTGCTGAGCAGCTTGCCGAGTGTTTGATTTGTAAAATCACATTCAAGTGAGCCGGTTGTGCCTCGTGTGCTTTTTTCGATTTTTGACACGGTGGCTTTAACCGCTTCGCCGTCAAGCATCGGCATAATTTCCTTTGTGTCAATATCGTTGATTTGGTGACCGAGAGCCGCAAAAATTCCGCTTTGCTTGTTGTAAAATGTGATTGTGCCTATTCCTGCGGTGGAATCCCTCACCCACATTCCCGCCTTGTAGCAGCCCTCTCGCTCACAGTAAACAGGAGTGACGGTGTAATCTCTGTATCGCTCGCCTCGCTTGATTTTCACTTCAAAGCTGCCGCCGTTGTTTGCACCCAAAATTGACTGAACTTGGTCCGATGTGTACACATTTTCGCCGTCTATGGCAACAATAATGTCGCCGACTTCTATTCCTGCCGAACCTGACGGACTTTTTTTGCCCGAATCGGTTTGAACTTCCTGAATTCCTACAACAATTACGCCGTCAGTGTATAATTTTATGCCAAAAACTTCACCGCTTACCATAACCTTTTGCTCGGCTTTTTCGGTAACGGTAACTTCTTTTACAGGGATTATGCCAAACAGTTTCAGGTTTTCTCTCCGTGGGGTGGCTTTTTGTTTGTCAACGGCAAGGCTTGTGCTTTTTCCGGTATAGGTAAATACTTTTGCAAGCGGCTCGCTGTTTCCGTCGTAGGTTACAACACCGCTCGGAAGTGCGGCATTTCCCCAAATAATAACGCCAAAAATCACAACGCAAATAAAAAATAAAATAACATCAAAAATTCTGATTGCCTTTTTCAAATTTAACACCTCGTTATAGTTTTGCCGAGGTAAGTAAAATTCATACTTGCAACCATATATTATATGTGCTAAAATATTTTGTGTATAAATCTGACAGAAAGGTATTTTTTAATTATGAGCGGACATAATAAATGGAGCACCATCAAAAGAAAAAAAGGTGCAAACGATGCTGCAAGAGCAAAAGTATTTACTAAGATAGGAAGAGAGCTTGCCGTTGCAGTTAAAAACGGCGGCGCAGACCCAAACAATAATGCAAAACTTCGTGATGTTATCGCAAAGGCAAAGCAAAACAATGTGCCAAACGATAATATCGACAGAATGCTCAAGAAAGCCGCAGGCGACGCCGACACCACAAACTACGAAGAAATCGTATACGAGGGCTACGGTCCGTCAGGTGTTGCAGTTGTTGTTGAAGCACTTACAGACAACAGAAACAGAACTGCCGGCGAAGTAAGACATTACTTTGACAAGGCAGGCGGAAATATGGGCAACCCGGGTTCGGTTACATTTATGTTTGAAAAACTCGGCGTTATCATCATCGAAAAAGAAGATACGGACGAGGATCAACTTATGGAGGACGCACTTGAAGCAGGTGCTTCCGACTTCCTTACGGATGAAGAGGATATTTTTGAAATCCGCACAGAACCAAACGATGTCGGCGTAATCCGTGATGAACTTGAAGCAAAGGGCTACACGGTTATTTCAAGCGAAGCCGCATATGTTCCAAGCACTTACACCCGTCTTGAAAGTCAGGATGATATGAAGAAGATGGCAAAGATGATTGAAATGTTTGAAGAAAACGACGATGTTCAAAACATCTACCATAACTGGGAAAACGAAGACGAATACGAAGAAGATTAATAAACAACCTGCTAAGGCTTCTCTTAATTTATAAGGGAAGCCTTATTAATTTGTGTTCGCCCCTACGATTTATAATTCACAAGTGATATTCCGTTTTATTTTACCCAAACACAACATCCAAAATCATCATTACGCAAAAGCCGATTGCAAATGAGAATGTTGAAAGATTGTTGTGCGTGCCGAGGCTTGCTTCGGGTATCAGTTCGTCAACCACTACAAACAGCATTGCACCTGCCGCAAAAGCCAAAAGATATGGCATTGCAGGCGATATTATGCTGAACATCAAAAGGGTCAAAACCGCAAAAATCGGCTCGACAGCACCGCTCAAAGTTCCAATCAAAAAGGCTTTTCCTTTGCTTTTGCCCTGTGCAAGTTCGGGCAGGCTGACTATTGCGCCTTCGGGGAAATTTTGAATTGCTATGCCGATTGACAAAGCCATTGCATCTGCCAGGGTTACATTGCAGTCGGGCGAGAGCATACCGGCAAAAACTATGCCGACAGCCATTCCCTCCGGAATGTTATGCACGGTTACGGCAAGAACTAATTTTGCCGCTTTGGTAAGTTTCAGTTTCGGTAAAATCTTATCCACAATCGGCAGAAGTCCCACACCGAGCAGCAGACCTACTGTTGCCGGAAAAAACGACAGTTTGCCAAGATTTTTGCTTTGTTCTATTGACGGAATGAGGAGCGACCATACCGATGCCGCCACCATAACCCCTGCCGAAAAGCCGAGAAGCGGTTTTTCAAGCGAGGGTTTTATTTTTTGTTTAAAAAACAACACGCACCCGGCACCGAGTGTTGTGCCTATAAAAGGAATAAGTATTCCGATAAATGTCATAGTATCACCGTTTTATACTATGATGTTTTTTGTTTTTGGGTACAAAAAAACCGTTCAAATTAATGAACGGCTTTTGGATTATATTGCAAAGGATTTTACATCTTTTCTGTTGTTTTATGTTTCTTGTCTGTGTACACATCGGGTTGCCATTGTTCGGCAAGCCAATAAGGATTGTGCTTGTCGTTTTTGTCGTACCATACCTGAGGATAGTGCACTTTTTTGTTTTTGGTAACATCCGTGTACGGTTTAATGTCACCGTCAACCTCAACACAAAGAATTACAAACTTAAAGTTTTTCATAAAATCGGTATCGATATTTATGCTTAAGTATTTGTCTGTGTAGGACATATCAAATGATGAGTGGTAGAGTGAGCGAGAGTAAACTCTGTCCTCGTAGTTGTTGAAACTGTCCTCGGTAAGGTCGCCGTGTGTGTAATACGGAAAAACATAGCCGTTGTCATCATTTGCATTTTTGTTTGTGTAATATGCTGCGACAACCTGATAGTTTTTGCTTTTGCCGTATATGTCGGTAAGCGTTACTTTTTGGTTACTGCTTTTGTAGCCTTTTACGGAGGAATATAATGCTTCTATGTCCGTTGCTGATTTTTCAAGCCCTATTGATTTGATTTGCTTGTCATCATCAATCGCAGAGCCTGAATCAAAATGATTTCCGCTTTGATATATGTCGGATGTTACAAACAATTTTTCATCGGTGTCTGAAAAGGTCAGCATGCCTGTCACTTCGGAATTTTGACCGTAAGCGTCGCAAAATTCTTCTGCAATATGGCGAGGATATTTGATGTTGTACTTCTTTTCATACGGTCTTAAATAAGCGGTGCTTATTGAGTTGATTACTGCGATTGCAACCAAAACAGCAACAAGTGCGCTTATGCAAATGATAGGAAGTTTGTATTTTTTTACCGTTTCGGCAAATGAATTTTTATTATCCTTTTTCATTATTTAATCACTGTCTTTCTTGCACCCTCAACAGCTCTTTGGATAAGAGCCTCGCTGTCGAGTGCTTTTTCCGCTTCAAGTATTTCTTCAATATGCGGTCTTGTTTTTGGATGCTTCGGTGTGAATACCGTGCAACAGTCCTCGTACGGCAAAATTGATGTTTGGAATGTGTCGATTTCTCTTGAAATACGCACGATTTCGTCCTTGTCCATACCGATACAAGGTCTGAAAACAGGAAGTTCGGTTGCAACATCGGTGCATCCGAGTGCGTAGATTGTTTGGCTTGCAACCTGACCTACGCTTTCGCCTGTGATGAGTGCGGAACAATTTTGGTGCTTTGCCAAAATTTCCGCAATTTTCATCATATATCTTCTCATAATGATGGTGAAGTAAACCTCAGGGCACTTATCTCTGATAGCCTCCTGAAGCTCGGTAAACGGCACAACATATGTTGCAATAGGTCCGCTGTACTGTGCAACTTTGTGGAGCAAGTCCATAACCTTTTGCTCGGCAAGTTCCGTTGTGTAAGGAGGAGAAGCAAAGTGAACGGAAATAAGTTCGATTCCACGCTTTGCCATCATATAAGCCGCAACAGGTGAGTCAATACCGCCGCTGATAAGCACGGCACCTCGTCCGCTTGTGCTGACAGGCATACCGCCCGCACCCTTGATGTTGTTGCCTCTGATGAACGCATAGGTATCTCTGATTTCAACCGTAACGGTAAGTTCCGGATTGTGCACATCAACCTTTAAATCGTGGTAGTTTGAAAGAATGTAACCGCCGAGTTCTCTGCAAATTTCAGGTGATTTGAGTGGGAACTTTTTGTCGCTTCTCTTTGCTTCCACCTTAAAGGTTTCAACTTCTTCAAGTCGCTCGCCGAGGTATTCGACAGTCTTTGCCTTGATGTCGTCCATATCCTTTTCGGCAACAAGTGCTCTTGAAAGTGCCGCAATGCCGAAAACTTTTTTGAGTCTCTCAACTGCGTCATCAAGGTCGATGTCGTCGTCATTCGGTTCAACCATAATTGTTGACTGACTTTTTTTGAAGGTGAACTCGCCGATTTCGGCAAGTGCTTTTTTCATATTTTTGATGAGAATATCCTCAAATGTGTTCCTGTTAAGACCTTTGAGCACAAGTTCTCCGTTTTTGATAAGTATAATTTCTCTCATTTTGTGTTCCTGTTATATTTGAATTTGGCAAATTGTTGCCTATATAAATTGATAAAAATAAATAATCACAGTGGATATTTTTCCACGGTTTCCTTGACAGCCGCAACAAGTTCGTCAACATCTGCCTTTGTGTTCATTCGGCTGAAGCTGATACGGATTGATTTTTCAATCACTTTGTCGCCGAGTTTCATTGCCGTGAGCACATGGCTTTTTTTGCCATTTGCACAAGCCGAACCGTTGCTTACATAAACTTCGTATTGACTTGAAAGGTGCTGAACAATCGTCTGGCTTGTCATAAAACTCGGAATGTACACATTAAGGATGTAGTCCGATGAATCGGCAGAATTGTTGATTTTTACACCGTCGATTTTTTGAAGTTTCTCTCTTGCATAGAGGTTGAGTTCGTGAATTGTTTTTGTTTGCTCTTTCAGGTCGGGGAACAGCGAAACTGCCTCGCCGAAGCCGGCAATAAGAGGTGAAGCCTCCGTACCCGGTCTGATTTTGTGCTCCTGTTCGCCGCCGTAGGTTCTCGGTACAATTCGTGTGCCCTTTTTGATGTATAACGCACCAGTGCCCTTTGGACCGTGCACCTTGTGTGCCGTTATTGTCACCAAATCCGCACCCAATTTGCTCGGCTTGATTTCGTACTTGCCGTATGCCTGCACGCAGTCAATGTGCACAAGTGCCGGTGCTTTTGCTTTTTTTACAGCTTTTCTTATGCTCTTGACAGGCAAAATCGAACCGACTTCGTTGTTGACATACATCATTGAAACAAGAATTGTGTCGCTGTTGACAGCTTCAAAAATCTGCTCTTCCGTGATGTTGCCGTTGCTGTTCGGCTCAAGCCTGATAACCTCAAAGCCTTGCTTTTCAAGTTCAGCCACGGACTCAAGCACGCTTTCGTGCTCGATTGCCGTTGTTACAATTCGGTTGCCTTTGCGTTTGTTAGCCGCCGCAGTGCCGAAAATTGCAAGATTGTTTGCTTCCGTGCCGCCCGAAGTAAAAAATACTTCTTCGCTCTCGCACGACAGGGATTTTGCAATTATTTCCCTTGCTCTGCGAACCTCTGCATTTGCATTCAACCCCTCTTTGTGAAAAGATGACGGGTTGCCGAAATGTTCGGTCAGCATTTGATATACTTTTTTTGCAACAGCCTCCTCCGGCTTTGTGGTTGCACTGTTGTCTAAATAAGCACTCATTATTTTATATTTCTCAATTCTTTTAGTTTAAATGCGGCTGCAATTGTTTTTGCATCTGTGATTTCACCGCTCATAATTTTTGTAATAAGTGTGGACAGTTTCATTTTTGTCACCTGCAAAAATTCGTCCTCATCAAGTTCTTGCTCAACTTCGGTTAATCCTGTCGCCGCATAGAGATAAATCTCTTCGTTTGTGTAACCCGGTGACGGATAAATTTTGCCGAGGTCAATGTAATTCTCTGCGATTATGCCGCACTCCTCGTGGAGTTCACGCTTGCCGGTTTCAAGAGGGTCTTCGCCCTTTTCACGCTTGCCGGCAGGGATTTCGTATATAGTTTCTTTGTAAGGATAGCGGAATTGACGCACCATATAAACACATTCGTCATCGGTCAACGCAATGATTCCCACGCCGCCCGGGTGGTCAACAACCTCTCTGTTTGCCTTGTCGCCGTTGCAAAGCACAATGTCATCCACATGGAAGGTGAGCACTCTGCCGTTGTATATGCCCTGGGCATTTTCGGTTCGTTCGTACATACCGAGAGCAATGGATTCGATGTCCTCGATTTTGTCGATTACATAGTCGGCACCGCTTTCGATGAGTTCAAACTTGTTGCCGAAACCCCACAAAACGCCTACGCTTGTAACGCCGGCTTCCCGTGCACCGTCCATATCGTAAAATCTGTCGCCGACCATAATTGCGTCGGTAGGTTCAATGCCGAGTTCGTTGAGGCAACGGCTCAATATGCTTTGCTTTGATTCGCAGTCTGCGTTAAAACTGACTGCACTGATGCAGTCAAAATATCCTTTAAGGTCTGATTTTATCAGCAGTTCTTCGATATAATTAATTGGCTTTGATGATGCAACGCCAAGCTTAAAGCCCTCGTTTTTGAGAACCTTTAAAAGCTGTGGAATTCCCTCGTAAAACTCGCTTTCGTACAGTCCGATGTTTGTGTATCGCTCACGATATTTTTTTACAAGCTTTTCAGCGTCGGTTACACTTTGATTGAATTTTTCCTGAAATGTTACAAGCAGGGGAGGACCGATAAAAAGGTCAAGTTCTTCCCAATCCGGTGCTTCAACATTGAATGCGTCAAGTGCATATTTTGCACTTTTTTTAACGCCTACGCCGGTGTTGCAAAGTGTGCCGTCAAAGTCAAAAATAACTGCTTTAACCATTATTTTGCCTCCACTTTTTTCATAAAGCGATTGCTGTCAACAACAAATCGTTCTATTGTTCCTTTGCCGATTACAGTGCCGTCCTCTTCGCATGCTTTTACATCAAAGATGAGCTTTCTGCCCTGTGTTTCCTTGAGCTTTGCGTATGCAATCACAACCGTGCCTACGCCGCTTGCCTTGTCGTGGCTTACATTGATAGAGGTGCCGACAGTAGTTTCGTCACCCTCCAAGAAGTCGGATATGGCTGTGCAGGTTGCTTTTTCCATAAGTGCTATCATAAACGGTGTGCCGAATACAGGCAAACAACCGCTTTGTGCCGCAATAGCCGTGTTTGTGGAATTAACAATGGTAAGAGCTTCGCCCTTAACTTCCGTAATAATTTCTTGCATAAGTTCACCTCGCAATTTATTCGTTATATTATAACATATAATTGTAATTAATACAATATATAGGCAGAGTTTATTTGTGTTTTAAAGCAGGCACGCTTCAACCGTTATATTAGTTGTATGAGCTGTATAAAGAAAAAAGAGCAGGTGTAACACCTACTCTTTTCCCTCTCTGTCTATAACAAACTATAGGAGGACAGGTTACCCAAAACGGTTGCGGCTCCGTTTTGAGCGTATGAACATTATAGTAAAAATTTACTAACTTGTCAAGGGAAAAGTTAAAACATTTTTGGTAAAATATACAAAAATGGCAATGAAATTTTACGATGATGTTCATCAAATTAAATTGTTGTCTTTTAATAGACAAAAACAACGGTTTTTGTACCCATTGTCGATTTATGTCGAGAAGTTTTTTGGACTTTTTTTTCAAAAAATATTGACACAATACAAATGTTCGACTAATATAAGCATTAGACAACGGCAGAAAACGAACATAAGTTCGGTAGTGCATTTGTCATAAATTGACGAACCACTCAAGTCGATTTGAAGTTTAAAGGAAAGAAGGGCATAGGATGACAATTAATGAATTGGCTCATGAATATGAGCAGCAATACAAGGTTTTGAGTGCAAGACTTGACGCAATGAAACCGTTACTTTGCGTATATCGCGGCGAAGACCTTGTAACGCTGAGAAGAAAAATAAAAATATATTACGATATGGCTTGTGAATGCAGAAGAACGGCATCAATGCTTTTTGGATATTATGAGGAGGACAACAACAATGATAGATTTTATTAATAATTACTATTACGAGGACTATTCCACAGTTGAGGGAATGGACAAGGAAAAGGCAAAGAAAAAGGCTTTTTCAACCGTTTTGCCTATAATTATGCAGGAGGAATTGACGCCTATGCAAAGCGTGTGCCTCAGATACAGATATGAAAATCACAAAACTCAGGCGGAAATCGCAAATTTGCTCAAGCTGTCACAACCGACGGTTTCCCGTCATATTTCATCGGCAAAGGAGAAGATGAACAACTCTCTCGGTTACTGCTACATAGCGTTGTCAAAAGCGATTGATGAATACGACAGACTTGCAAATTCTATATAATCAGGCAGGTAATTGACGGCTGTTCAAGGCAGTTTTAATGCACCGTCACACCGTTTTTGCCTGTAATCTTACATACTATAATATGTATATAAATATAAAACTGACACAAACAAAAAGCGTTGCGGCAACAAAACCGTAACGCTTTTTTAAAAGGAAATTTATTATATTTGATTAAATATACTTTTGGATTTTAATTTTGTCAAGGATTGCACCGACAATAACAAATACGATTGCCGAACCTAATGCCTGCACGCATGAGAACGGCACGGATGTAAGTGCCGTAGGGAACGAATACATAAGACCTTCGGCAACAAGATAACCACCGATTGTCCAAAGACCCGATACAACAGCCATAAGTACAGTCCATTTTGTAATGATTTTGTGATTTGTATTTCTTACAACAAGAATAAACGGAACAGCGTTAATTGCCTTGATGATTGCCGTTGCCGGTGCCCATTGAGGTGCACCCGAAATTACATCGGCAAGTGCTCCGCCGATAGCCGCAGCAAGTGAAGCCCATGGGCCGAGCAAACAGCCTGCAAGGTAAATCATGCTGTCACCGAAGTGAAGATAGCCGGAGTTGATACCTGTGGGCATTTTGATAAAAGCTGTTGCAACACAAATCAGAGCCGCCATAAGACCTGTTATGCAAATGCGTTTAACTTTGTTGTTATTGCTTGTTTTTTCCATAAAACATTCTCCCGTCTGTTTGTTAAATATAAGTTATTATACATTATACTTAACCATTAAAACAGATATAGAAAAGAGAATATTTTAGAGTACAGATTAATATGTTTTTATAAATTCAAAGTTCATTGATTTTAAGGTGTCGAGCAAATCGGCATTGTTGCGTATCGGTTTGTCTGTGATTATGCCGCCCCTTGCAAGTTGTTTCGGCACATGAAAGTCCGAACCCGATACCATCAGCTTGCCGTTTTGTTTTGCCCACGCTTCGGCTTTTTCGTTGCTGTCTCTGTCGGTTTTGCCGTTGTAGATTTCAACGCCGTCCAAATATTCGGGATTGCATCTGCGTATGCCCGGTCTGAAAGGGTGAGCCTGATAAACCAAATAGCCTTGGCTGTGCATAAGCTCGCTCATATCCTTTTCCCACAGGGCAAGCAAATTGCCTTGTTCCCTGAGCCATTTTTCGTCAACGCCGTAAATTAGGTAGTCGTTTGCTGTTGCGTAATGCCGCAGCTCCATTCCAAACATAACGGAAAAATTGTCGTCCTCGTATTTTTTCATCTCGTAATAAGGATTGATGTAGCAATCAATGAATTTTTTGGGATTAAAAAGTCCGTGGAGCAAATCAAAGGTCAGCGGGCTGTAATGGTCGGTCAACACAATGCCCGAATAACCTTTTTTTTTGTACATTCTTGCAATGTCTTTCGGTTCGGTTCTGCCGCATTGACGGGAGCCGTATTTTGTGTGAGTGTGTAATTCGTATTTGTATTTCATCAATAGTCTGTCTTTCTGAACATATTTGATATTTGCGTGCAAAGTTTAGGGAAACAATCAAGATTAGGGTCGTCTTTCAATATGAATTTTGCACATTCACGGCTTTGTTCGAGAATTTTTGTGTCTTCAAGCATATCGGCAATTTTGAGTTGCGGCAGTCCGTGTTGCCTTGTGCCGAAAAAGTCGCCCGGACCTCTTGTTTTGAGGTCGTAGTCCGCAATTTTAAAGCCGTCGGAAGTGGATTTAAGAAGTTTTAGGCGTTCAACCGAACTTTCGGATTTATTGTCGGACACCAAAATGCAAAAGCTTTTGTCCTTGCCTCTGCCGACTCGTCCTCTTAGCTGGTGAAGCTGTGACAAACCGAAACGGTCGGCGTTTTCAATCAGCATAACGGTTGCGTTCGGCACATCAACACCGACTTCTACAACGGTTGTCGAAACAAGAATTTGCACATTTCCGTTTGCAAATTCCTGCATAACCTTGTCCTTTTCTTTTGGCTTCATTTTGCCGTGCAGAAGCCCCAAGTTATAGCCCTGAAAAACCTCTGTTGACAGCTTGTCGGCATACTCCTTTGCGGATATGAGGTCGCTTTCGTTGTCATCAACAAGCGAGCACACAATGTATGCCTGGTTGCCGTTATCAACAGCGTTTTTGATAAATTTGTATATTCTTTGATGATATGCGCTTGTTACCAAATCGGTGCGGATTTCCTGCCTGCCCGGCGGAAGTTCATTGAGTACGCTTATGTCCAAATCGCCGTAAATAATCAGCCCCATGGTTCTCGGAATCGGTGTAGCCGACATAACGAGAAGATGCGGATTATTGCCTTTCATAGCAAGGTTTGAGCGTTGTTCAACACCGAATCTGTGCTGTTCGTCCGTGCAAACAAGACCGAGATTTCGGAACTCAACATCGTTTTGAATAAGTGCGTGCGTGCCGATAATCAAATCAATTTGCCCCTCGGACAGAGCAAGTTTAATCTTTTTCTTTTCCGCTGCCTTTGTTGAGCCTGTCAGCAGTGCAATGTTGATGTCTGTGCCTTCAAACAGCTTGCAAAAACTTTCGTAATGCTGGGTGGCAAGAATTTCGGTCGGCGCCATCATTGCGGCTTGGTATCCGTTTTTGATGATGGTGTACATAACCGCACTGGCAACGGCGGTTTTGCCCGAACCCACATCGCCCTGTATCAGTCGGTTCATCTGCCTGTCGCTTTGCAAATCGGCTACGCAGTCGGCAACCGCTTTTTTCTGTGCATTTGTCGGAGTAAAAGGCAGAAGCGAGTAAAATTCGTTGCTGAAATCGTTTGACATTTTCAGCATATTTTTTGTTGCACGCTTGCTTTTGAGCTTCATCAAGCCGAGTTGAAGCGTAAGCAATTCTTCAAAAATAAGTCTGCGTCGTGCAATTTCTATATTTTCTTTTTTGCTCGGAAAGTGAATTTGCCTGATTGCAAAATCAAGCGGGCAAAGATTGTATTCTGCTTGTATGTATTCGGGCAGAGTGTCGTCTGTTTTGCCGACCTTTTCCAATCCTGCTTTTACAACCTTTTCTATGATTTTTGACGAAAGGTTTGATGTTGCGGGATAAATCGGTTCTATGCCCGTTGCCTTTTCGGCTTTTTCGATTTGTGGGGAGCTCATCGACGCTTCGGTAAAAGTTCTGTCAACCTTGCCGTAGAGTATGTAATCGTCAAATGTACGCAATGATTTTGCAAGGTAAACATTGTTAAAAATCGTTACATGGATAACGGTTTCGCCGTCGGTAAAATTGCATTTGTACAGCGTAAGTCCTTTTCGGATTTTGGCTTCTTTAACCGGTGTAATCATTGTGGCTTTGATAAATGCCGTGTCGCCCGATTGAACATCTTTTACGCTCAGCGTTTTGCTCCAGTCAATGTATTTTCTCGGATAAAAGTGAATAAGGTCCTCCAAAGTGTAAATGCCCAACTTATTGAAAAGTCGGGCTCTTTTATCTCCTACACCTTTTATGAATTGTATGCTGTAATCACTGTAATCCATAATATAAGACCTTGAATTTAAATGTAAATAATCGTTTGTTGGCAAGTTTGCCTCTACGATAGATTTTGTTATTCCACCGAGATGAGGTAGTAGTATACCGGTTGTCCGCCGTTTACTATGCTCACTTCAATGTTGCTTTGGTATTTTTCGGTGAGTTTTTCCTCAATTTTTTGTGCGTCCTCTTCGGTTGCGTCCTCGCCGTAAATAATTGTTACAAGTGCGTTTTCGTCGGGATTGAACAGTTCGTTCGTTGCGGAAAATGCAATTTCTTCCTTGTTTTCGCCTATGAATTTGATTGCACCGTTGCAAAGGCCCATAATCTGGCCTTCTTTAATCGGCTTGCCGTCAACTTCGCTGTCACGGGCTGCAAATGTAACCGATGCGGTTTGCACGGCTCCTGCCATTTGCATCATTGTGTCAAGGTTTTCTTCCTTGCCTGCGGTTTCGTCAAACGCAAGCATTGCCGAAATGCCCTGCGGTATCGTCTTGGTTTCAAGCACGATAACCTCTCTGTCCTTTACGCTGTTTTTTGCCATTTGTGCCGCCATAATGATGTTTTTGTTGTTTGGCAAAACATATACAACCTTAGCCGGAACTTTGAGCACGGCTTTGATTATGTCGTCTGTTGACGGATTCATCGTTTGTCCGCCGCTCACAACAATGTCTGCTCCGAGGTCGGAGAACAGTTCTGCAAGACCGTCACCTGCACAAACTGATACAAAGCCGTATTCGTTTTCAGGCTCGACAATCTCGTTTTCGTCATTCTTTTCAGGTTCTTGCTGTTTTGGAGTGGCAAGGTTTTGTATATTTATGTCAAAAAGTTGACCGTATTTTGTGGCAGTTTGCACAATCGTTCCAAGCTGTTCGCTTGTAACTTTAACGGAAATTTTGCCGTTTTCCTCGTGTACTTCAACATCTGTGCCGATTGCTTCAAGATATGCACGGAGCTTGATGGAGTCACTCTCTTTTGCACCGTGTTCTTTTTGGATAACAAATTCACATTCGTAGCCCGTTTGAGCCTTTTCGTCTGATAAATCGGACTTTTTATCTGCAATGGCTTCCTCGCCGATAGGACGGATAATCACATCGTTGATGAATACGGATTTAATACCTTCAAGTATGAGCACAAAGCCCTGACCGCCGGCATCCACAACGCCTGCCTGCTTAAGAACAGGAAGCATATCCGGAGTTTTTGCAAGTGCTTCCTTTGCCGCTTCAATTGCCGCTAAGAATACTTCGATAGGTTCGTTGTTGCTCGGTGCAATTTCTTCTGCCGCTTCGGCGGCACATCTTACAACCGTAAGGATTGTGCCCTCGGTCGGCTTCATAACTGCTTTGTATGCTGCGTCACTGCCCATGCGGAATGCTCGTGCAATATCGTTGCCGTCAGCTTTTTCAAGACCTTTGAAAGCCTTTGAAAAGCCACGGAATATAAGCGAAAGAATAACGCCCGAGTTACCTCTTGCACCTCTGAGAAGTGCGGAAGCAACACGCTTTGCAACATCACCGAGGTCGCTGTCGTCCTCCATATTCTTTATATCGTCCGATGCCGATGCAATTGTCATCGACATATTTGTGCCTGTGTCGCCGTCCGGAACAGGGAAAATGTTGAGTGCGTCAACCGCCTGTCTGCTGTTTGATATGTTGTTTGCGGCGGAAATAACTCCGTCGCGTAACATCTGTCCTGTAATCATGGTTGCCCTCCGAGTTTAGTTAATACTGTCGATGCCTTCGACATGAACATTTACTTCGGAAACCTTCAAGTCTGTGGTGCTTTCGATAGTGTAGCGAACTTTGTTTACTATGCTGTCCGCAATGGCATTGATGTTTACACCGTATGATACAGCGATAGAAAGGTCAACCACTAATGCGCCGTTGACGCTCTTGATTGTTACACCCTGATTTGATGTGTCAAGGTCTGCGCCGTCAACCCTGCTTTTGATGGCATACTTTATTGTTTGCACAGGGTTTGCATTTACCATTCTTGTAACGCCGAAACAGCTTTGTGCCGCATTGCCCACAAGCCTTGCAAAGTAGTTGTTGGTGATTTCTATATATCCGTTTGGATTTTCGTATTTAATCATAGATTTCTCCTTTTTATGAGTGTCGGTTAATTGTAATACCAATCGTCTATGTTGGCAAAGAAGTTGCCGTAATATCCCTGCATATCGCCGTGCATAGCCTTTGAATAGCAGATAACTCCTTTTCTGTACACAACCGGTACAAACGGAATTTCGTTTGAAAATGAAAGAATGAATTTGCCGAGCTCACCGCCGTTGTTGATGTAAGCTTTGTATAGCTTTGCGGTGTCGCTGTCGGTTTTCATACCGTAATGGGTTTTACCCGATTTGTCAAAAAATGACGAAAGCCGCATATCGTTTGGTATCTTTGTTTCGGCAACATAAATATCATAATTGCTGTATTTCAACGCGTCGTTAAATACCTTTTGGCTGTAACTTTTAACGGTTACTTTAAATCCGACAGCTTCTAACTGCTGTGCCGCAAGTTTAGCAAGGGCAATCTTGTTTTCGTTTTGGTTTGTAACGATTTTAAGCGTTAATTGACTTGCCTTGTATCCGCTTTTGGCTATTGCCTGCTTTGCCGCTGCAGTATCTGCCGAGTCGGCAAAAATCGCTGTTTCTCTTCCTATTTTAGACATAGGGTTAAACGGTGATGTTGCGGCTTTTGCGTAGCCTTGATATGCACTTTTTGCAAGTGTTCCTCTGTCTATCGCAAGCGAAATTGCACGCCGAATGTCGGCATTTGATGTTATGCCCATTGTGGTGCGAAGCCCCAAAAATACCATATTGTTGAGGTTAACCTGCTTCTTGTTGCACTTCAGCCTTGCAACGGTTTCGTTTGTTTCGTCACGGTATGCGTAGCTGATGTTGCCTATATTCAGTGCATTGTTAATTGATTCCGCCGACGGAACATTAACAAGCTGAATTTTTGTAAATCGAGGATTAAATTTTTCTTTGTATTCGTTGTTTTTTTCTGCGTACAACTTGCCGTTTTCTTCAAGAAATTTATATTTGCCGCTTCCGAGAGGGTATTTGCTTTTTGAAGAATTTTTTGCAACATAAAATGTCAAAAGTTGATGCGCATACGGATTTGCGTATGATAATTTGAATTTAACCGCCGTGTCGCTTGTTGCGGTTGCACTGTAAATCGGAGTCAAGCTGTTTTTCCATCTCGGAGAGCTTTGTGCATTGTAAAATGATGATACAACATTTTTTGCCGTAAGCGGTGTGCCGTCCGAAAATTTAAGTCCGCTGACTATTGTTACCGAAAGTGTGTGAGCGTCCTCATAAGTGTAGGAGCTTGCAATTTCTGGCACAGCTTCAAAACTTTCGTCAATTCTGAACAGCGGCTCATACACAAGGTCATCTGCCGTTTGATTGTTCAGCGTTGTGGCTTCAAACGGATTGAGCGAGTCCGACTGGCTGTAACTGATTTTAAAATTGTCGGTGTCCTCCGTAACCTGTGCGGTTGTTTGCAAAACAAGCTCGTGCTGTTCGGGCACTTTGCTTTTGCAACCGGTAAACAAGGCGGCGATTACGGCAAATACGCAAAGTATTGCCACTGCCTTTTTGGTCATTTTCTGAACCTTTCTATGTGGGTTGTTTTGCCGGTTCGGTCGTCAATTTCAATCACAATGCCCTCCATGGTGCATGGACCGTCGGGATTGGTAAATCTTACCGGCAAATTTGTTTTCATTTTTTGTATTGCAACTTCTGGAGTTACGCCCAAAACGGAATAGTATGGACCTGTCATTCCTATGTCGGTGATGTAGCCCGTGCCGTTTGGCAAAATCTGCTCATCGGCAGTTTGTGTGTGGGTGTGGGTGCCAAAGACAGCCGAAACCTTGCCGTCAAGGTAAAATCCCATACCTTTTTTCTCTCCGGTTGCTTCTGCGTGAAAGTCAACTATTATGATGTTTGCACCGTCATTCTTGACTTTTTCAATCTCTTCATCAATGCTGTCAAACGGATTGATGATGTTGTCAAGATAAACAGCGCCTTGCAAATTGATTATTGCCACTCGGTTTTTGCCTTTGTCGAGGATAACCGAGCCGTTGCCCGGAGCAGACGGATGATAGTTGCACGGACGGATGATGAATTCGTTTTCGTCAAGATAGTCCGCAATTTCGGGTCTGCGAAGTGAATGGTTGCCGAGGGTGATTACATCTGCACCGCTTGTAAAAATGTGCTGTGCGCTTTTTGGCGTTATGCCGTTGCCGACCGCACTGTTTTCGCCGTTTACAATAACAAAATCCGCTTGATGTTCTCTTTTTAGCTTTGGCAAATTATCACGCAAATAATCACAGCCTTGGCTAGACACAACATCACCGATGGCCAATATCTTCACTCTTTCACCGCCCGTTACCGTATAATCGATTTTATTATATATTATATTATTCTAAAAAACAATATATATTTTGTAAATAAATTCGGCTCCCCTTGATTACATAACAAGAGAAGCCGTGATTGATTGTTATTGCTTTATATGTTCGTTGAGGTGCTTTTTGAATGCTTCCAAGGTTTTGTCGGATATAACATGTTCCATTTTGCAAGCGTCCTGTGCAGCCGTTTGTTCGTCAACACCGAGCAAAACAAGTGCTTTGGTAAGTATGGTGTGACGCTCGTAAATCTTCATTGCCAAATCCATGCCTGAGTCGGTAAGTTCAAGATAGCCTTTTTCGTCAACGGTCAAATAGCCGTCACGCTTGAGTATGCTGACGCCTCTGCTGACGCTCGGTTTTGAAAATCCCATTTCTTCCGCAACATCTATTGAGCGAACATCTCTGTTTTTTTGATACAAAACATATATCGTTTCAAGATACATTTCGCCTGATTCGTGCAATTTTTACACCCCTTTTTGTGAAAATTACTTGATTTTTTTAACTTCTTCAAATGCCTTGACAATGTCTTCGTCCGGAGCTTTTGTGCAAAGTGAAACAATTACATTCACTGCAAGACCCGTAAGGAATGCCGGCAAGAGTTCGTAAATGTTGAAAATCGGTGAAAGTCCTGCAATGACAAACTTCCAAAGGAATACCATTGCACCGCCGGCAAAGATACCTGCGATTGCACCGTATTTGTTTGAACGCTTCCAGAAAAGCGAAAGAAGAACAACAGGGCCAAACGCAGCACCGAAGCCTGCCCATGCAAACGAAACAATGCCGAATACGGAACTGTTTGAATCCCAGGCGATTACAACACCGATAACGGAAATGATGACAAGAGTAAGTCTTGCAACAATCATTTTTGCGGTTTCGGAAAGGTTAAGTTTGAAAATGCCGCCGAGGAGGTTTTCGCTTGCCGATGATGAAGCAGCCAAAAGCTGGCTGTCCGAAGTTGACATTGTTGAAGCAAGGATACCGGCAAGGATAACACCTGCGATAAGTGCCGGAACAATGCCCTCTTGGCTGAGTGCGTTTGAAATTTGAATGATGATTGTTTCGCTGTCCTTGAAGTGCTCAATCGCACCGTTTGTAACCATTCCTCTGCCGACAATGCCGATTGCGATTGCGATAAACATTGAAATTACAACCCAAACGGAAGCAACACGGCGGGAAATCTTGATTTTGTTAGGGTTTTCAATAGCCATAAATCTGAGAAGAATGTGAGGCATACCGAAGTAGCCGAGACCCCAAGCGAGGGTTGAAACAACGCTGATTGCACCGAATGCCGTTGAAGTGTTGCCCTCATCGTGGTGCACGGCAAACAAGTCGAGATAACCGTTGAGCTGATGTGCGTTGTTCATAACAGCGTCGATACCGCCTGCTTTTGAAACGCCGAAAATAAGCACAATAACAAGTGCAACTGTCATAATGATTGACTGAACAAGGTCGGTTACGGAAGCAGCATTAAATCCGCCGAGTGAAGTGTAGCCGACAATGATGATTGCTGACACAACCATTGCAATGTGGTAGTCAATGCCAAACAATGTGCCGAAAAGCTTGCCGCAGGCACTGAAGCCCGAAGCGGTGTACGGTACAAAGAAGATGATGATAATCAAAGCCGCAAGAGCCATAAGGATTTTTTTGTCATCTTTGTATCTCAATGAAAAATAATCGGGAATTGTGATTGCCCCGATGTGTGCAGAATAGTTACGAAGCTTTTTTGCAACGATGAGCCAGTTGAGATAAGTGCCGATTGCAAGGCCGATTACGGTCCAGCCAACTTCTGCACAACCCGAAAGGTATGCAAGTCCCGGCAAGCCCATAAGCAAATAACTGCTCATATCCGATGCCTCGGCACTCATTGCCGTAACGATAGGACCGAGCTTTCTGCCGCCGAGGTAAAAGTCGCCTACATTTTTTGTCTTTTTTGCATAAGCAACACCGATTAGAAGTACACTGAGTAAATATACCACAATAGATATCATTATGCATATTTGTGCTGATGTCATTTGTTTTTCCTCCGTTGAAAATATACTATAATATCATACCATAAATTGTATAATAATGCAAATGTTTTGCACATTGAAAAATATCGGGCATTGTGATATTATAAAATTCGGTTGAATTAATACAAAGAAGGTATCAAAATGAACGACAATCCAATCGGATATTTGGACTCCGGTATAGGCGGAGTAACCGTTTTGAGAAAAACGGTTAAGCTTTTGCCAAACGAAAACTATTTCTTTTTCAGCGACAGCGCACACAATCCTTACGGTGACAAAACCGATGAGGAGGTTATTGCAAGATGTGACGAGATTGTGCAGCTTATGATTCAAAAAAATTGCAAGGCTGTTGTGCTTGCGTGCAACACCGCCTCGGCAAAAGCGGCAGGTTTTTTGAGAGAAAAGTATGATTTTCCGATTGTAGCGATTGAACCTGCGTATAAAATGGTGCACGATAATAATCCCGACGGTGCAACTCTTGTTATGGCTACAAAAGGCACTATTGAGAGTGAAAAATTCCACAAGCTTTTTTATAAATATTACAACGAAAACACCGCACTTATGCCGTGCGTGGGCCTTGCCGATATAATCGAAAAAGGCGATAGGGCGGAAATAAAAAAGTATCTGTTTGAAAATCTTGCCGAATATGTCGGCTTGGTTGACAATGTTGTGCTCGGTTGCACCCACTATCCGCTTATTAAAGACGAAATCAGTGCCGTTTTGGGTGATGTAAAATTCTTTGACGGTTCTGTCGGAGTCTCAAAGCAATTAAAAAGAGTGCTTGAGAAAAACGACCTTTTGTCGTCCTCGCAAACACTCGGAACAGTTGAATTTGTTGACAGTTCGGCGGACGAAGCCACCCGAATTGCAAAGCAAAAAAGATTTTTTGAATTGTTAAAATAAATTACCGTTTGAATTATGCCTCCTCTTGTTTTAAATCAAGGGGAGGTGGTTTTTTGTGTAAAAAAATCGATGGGGTTAAAACAATTACCCTGATAGCCTACATTATATAAATGAATGTTCTATAACCATCACAATTTCAAGCGACGAATCCTTTTCTTTAAATTTCTTTATGAGGTCGGCGCTGATTTGTGCTTTTTTGTCGTCGTCGCAAAACGGAATAATCAAGTCAAAAATCAAGTTTGTATGTGTTTCGCCCTTAACAACTCTGAAATCGTGGAAGGTGAACTCGCTGTCGTAATCTGTAATAACTTCTTTTGCAAGAGCCTTGTAGCGGTCAACTTCTTTGTCGTCAACCACAATCGGGTCCATATGTATGCACATAATTATGCCGAGCTCCTTGTTGATTTTTGATTCAACATTGTCGATGATATCGTGTAGCTTCATCACATCAATGTTGGACGGCACTTCTGCGTGGGCACTTGCGATAATTCTGCCCGGTCCGTAGTCGTGCACAATCAAATCGTGCACGCCGAGGATGTATTCCGGCTCAAGCATAATACGCTCAATATTGTCAACAAGTTCCTTTTTCGGCGGTTGACCGAGCAGGGGAGATATGATTTCTTTTGCTATGTCAATGCCTCCGAGCAGGATAATAACCGCAACGCAAAGACCGATTGCACCATCTATCCAAGCAATCTTGAAAAGGTGCGACACGGTGATTGCGATAATCGTTGCACCTGTTGAAATGCAGTCGTTCAGGCTGTCTTGTCGAACTGCTTTGAGGCTGATGTTGTCGGTGTGCTTGTAAAGTTTGTTGTTAAAATATGCCATCCACAGCTTAACAAGAATAGAAGCACCGAGAATAATAATGTAAATAATGCTGAAGTTGAGTTCTTCGGGATGAATTATTTTTTGTACGGAAGTTTTTGCAAGCTCAAAACCCATTATAAGAATAAGAGCCGAAACGGCAAGGGCGGATATGTATTCCATTCTGCCGTGACCGAACGGGTGCTCTTTGTCAACCGGCTTTTTGGATAGCTTTGCGCCAACTATCGTTACTCCGTTTGACGCAACATCCGAAAGGTTGTTGAGTGCATCTGCCGTAATGGAAATTGAGCCTGACAGTTTGCCGACAATAAATTTAAAAAGTGCAAGCAGTATGTTGCAAAATATTCCCACTCCGCCGCTCAAAACGGCAAAGGCTTCTCTGTCAAATTTTTTCTTCTCTCCGAGATTTATTAAAAATCGAGTCATTTTATCACCTTAATTAGATTGTATTAGATAATATTATTTGATTATAGCAGTTATTCAACAATTTTTCAACCGAACGAAAAAATTAAGAATTATAAAATTATTATAAAAAATCTATTAATAATTTTGAAAAAGGTAGATTTTTATTTTTTTATTAGATATAATAGCGATACATCGAAAGATTAAGGAGATTTGTTATGAATACACCTAAAGCACCGTGGCTCAAGTATTTCGGCGATATGCCTGCTCATCTTGATTATCCTAAGGGTTCAATGTATGAGGCGGTAAGAGAGTCCGCAATTACCAAAAAGAAGATGAACAGCGTTGCGTATGAGTTCCAGGGCAAAAAGACAAATTACAAGCATTTTTTGAACAAAATTGAGGTTCTCGGCAAGGCTTATAAAAGTATCGGCATTGATGAGGGTGATATGGTCACCGTTTGTATGCCTAACACTCCGCAGGGTGTAGATACTTTTTATGCTCTTAACAGAATAGGTGCCGTTCCGGCAATGATTCATCCGCTTTCAGCTGTGGGTGAAATTGCATTCTACATCAACTCAACTCAAAGCAAGGCTGTTTTGGTTGTTGATTTGTTTTACGAAAAGGTGCTTGAGGCACTCAAACAGGTTAAGCATCCCGTTAAGGTTGTTGTTGCTCATATCAAGGATGAGCTTCCGTTTCCGCTTAATATGCTTTATCCTCTTACTGTCAAGAAAAAGCCTGCTCCGCTTCCAAAGGATAACAAAAATGTTATTGATTGGCCCGATTTTATTTCGGGCGGAAAAAAGGTTAAACTTTCGGATAAATTCCCTAAAGCAGAGGACACAGCCGTTATTTTGTTCTCAGGCGGCACAACAGGCACTTCAAAAGGTATCCAACTTACAAACCTTAATATGAATGCTCTTGCGGCTCAGGTTGCGGCAAATGCCGGCTTTACAATGGAGGGGCTCCGTATGTTCTCCGTTATGCCGCTTTTCCACGGCTTCGGCTTGGGCGTTGGTATTCACACCGCACTTATGGCAAGCGGAACATGTATCATTATTCCGCAGTTTACAATCAAAACATATGCAAGAGATGTAAAGAAATACAAGCCTAATGTTATTGTAGGCGTTCCTACTCTTTATGAGGCACTCCTTCGCAGTGAGGGATTTGATTTTGACCTTTCGTTCCTCCGTGGTATGTTCTGCGGCGGTGACTCACTTTCCGTTGAACTTAAAAAGAAAGTTGACAAATTCCTTAAAGACCACAATGCAACAATTCAGGTCAGAGAGGGCTACGGTACAACAGAGTGCGTAACGGCTTCCTGCCTTACTCCATATGATACTTACCGTGAGGGCAGTATCGGTATTCCGCTTTCGGATACATATTATTCTATTGTAAATCCAAATAACGACACCGAACTTCCATACGGTGAAGAGGGCGAAATTTGCATTTGCGGTCCTACGGTTATGAAAGGCTATCTCAACAACGCAGAGGAAACCGCTTCAACTCTCCGCAGACACGAGGACGGCAATTTGTGGCTTCATACAGGCGACCTCGGCTATATGGATGAGGACGGATTTGTGTATTATAAGCAGAGAATGAAACGACTTATTATTGTTTCGGGCATTAATGTATATCCGTCACAGGTTGAAAATGCAATTGACGCTCATCCCGATGTTCTTCTTTCTTGTGCTGTCGGTATTCCGGACCCATACAAAATGCATGTTGTAAAGGCATTTGTTGTTCTTCGTCAGGGCGTTGAACCGTCGGATAAGATTAAAGAAGAAATTATCGAAAACTGCAAAAAGAATGTTTCACGCTACGGCGTTCCGAGAGAAATCGAGTTCCGCACCGAACTTCCGAAAACTTTGGTCGGCAAGGTTGCATATCGAGTTCTTGAAGAAGAGGAAGCCGCAAAGTACGAAGAAAAGAAAAAAGCAGAAGCTGAAGAAAACAAGCAATAAATTTATTAAGACTTCCCTTGTGTATGGGAAGTCTTTTTATGTTTTGCACAAAAATCAATAGGTAAATATAGAAATAACGATAATTGTTTTTTGTGTGATTATATGATAATGTATAATTGTATAGAATATAAAAATAAAAAGGAGGTCCTATATGAAATACGAAATTAAGGGCGGAAGTTTTCCGGTTGCCGTTTGTCAACTTGACGCAGGCGAAACAATGATTACCGAGGGCGGCGGAATGAGCTGGATGTCGCCTAATATGAAGATGGAAACCATAGGCGGCGGAATGAGCAAAATTCTCGGCAGAATGTTCTCCGGCGAAAAAATATTCCAAAACAAATATACGGCAGAGGGCGGCAACGGCGAAATTGCGTTTGCAAGTTCTTTCCCCGGTGATATTTTGGCGTTGGAAGTTTCACCAAGCAACGATTATATTGTGCAAAAAAGTGCATTCCTTGCTTCAACGACGGGTGTTGACCTTTCTGTCTTTTTTCAAAAGAAACTAGGCTCGGGATTCTTCGGCGGCGAAGGTTTTATTATGCAAAAACTTTCGGGCAACGGCATTGCATTTATTGAGATTGACGGCTCGGCTGTTGAATATGAACTTGCACCGGGTCAGCAGATTGTTGTTGATACGGGGCATGTTGTTATGATGTCCGGCTCGTGCTCAATGGATATTCAAACCGTTAAGGGTGCAAAAAATATTCTTTTCGGCGGCGAGGGCCTTTTCAATACGGTTGTAACGGGTCCTGGCAAGGTTGTTCTTCAAACGATACCTACCGTTAAGCTTGCAGAGGCTATCGCACCGTATATTCCTACGCAATCATCAAATTAATTCGCAATTAATAAAGTTTTAAAAGGCTGTGACGCAGTGCATTTTAGCAATTTGTCACGGTCTTTTTTTGTATGTTCCTGCCGATGTCTGAAAAAACGGACTTTATTCCTGTTTTTGTTGAATTATTCCGTTTGTTTGGTATAATTAAATTGTAATACAGTTAAGTTTGGAGAATTGATATGCCTTTTCAGATAGTACGAAATGATATAACAAAAATGAAAGTTGATGCCATTGTCAATGCGGCAAATCCAACCTTGTTGGGCGGAGGCGGTGTGGACGGTGCTATTCACAGTGCCGCAGGACCCGAATTGCTTGAGGAATGCAAAACTCTGCACGGCTGTGATGTCGGCGAGGCAAAGGCGACAGCCGGGTACAATCTTCCCGCAAAATATGTAATTCATACCGTCGGTCCGATTTGGCAAGGCGGAAACAATCAGGAACAACAAAAATTAAATTTGGCATATATCAATTCCCTGAATTTGGCAAAAAAATTAGGTGTTAAAACCATTGCGTTCCCGTTGATTTCATCGGGTGTGTACGGCTATCCAAAGGCGGAAGCACTCAAGGTTGCAACAAAGGCTATTGCCAAATTTTTGCAGCACAATGATATGATGGTCTATCTTGTGATTTTTGACCCTGCATCGTTCAAAATCGGCGAATCTCTTTTTGACGATATTGAAAAATATATTGACGACAGGTATGTTGCCGAAAATGCAGAGCCGTTTTATTCAGAAGAAACTCCGACGCCCGATATAAACCGTGCCGATGTCAGTCAAAGAATCAAACCGCTTTGTGAGAGCAACGGTGTTCGTTTTAGCAGAGACACGAGTTTTGAGCCGTCGGTTTGTAATGATGATATGTTGTCGCCGTCAGATGATTATGCCGAAATTTGCGGAGATTTGATTGACAAAATCAAAGATGAGAGCTTTTCTGAAATGTTGCTTCGCAAAATTGACGAAAGCGGAATGAAAGACAGCACCTGTTACAAAAAGGCAAATATCGACCGAGGCTTGTTCTCCAAAATCAGATCAAACCCTCAGTATAAGCCAAGCAAAGCTACGGCTTGTGCGTTTGCTATTGCACTCGAAATGTCAATAGACGAAACCAATGAGTTGTTGCTAAAGGCAGGCTATGCTCTTTCTCACAGCAGTAAATTTGATATTATCATTGAATATTTTGTTACCCACGGGATTTATGATATTTTCACAATAAACGAAGTTTTGTTTGCAATGGACCAAGCAACTTTAGGCTCTAAATAAAATGTAGAACGCCATTCTACCTTTTTGCTTATGTAATCTCCTATAATTAATTTGTAAGGTTAACAGCCGAGCAAATAAATTATAGGAGATTTTATTATGACTAATCAAAACAATGTTACGGAAATGGTATTTATTTTGGACCGTTCGGGCTCAATGGCAGGGCTTGAAAGCGACACAATCGGAGGTTTCAATTCCCTGATTGAAAAGCAAAAGAAACTTGATGGAAAAGCATATGTTTCAACCGTTCTTTTTGACAATTTGACAGAGGTTATCCACGACAGAGTTGAAATTCAAAACATCAAACCTATGACTGAAGAACAGTATTTTGTCAGGGGCTGCACGGCATTGATTGATGCAATCGGCGGTGCAATTCATCACATTGTCAACATTCACAAGTACGCAAGACCCGAGGATGTTCCGAGCCACACGGTTTTTGTCATCATAACAGACGGAGCAGAAAATGCGAGCCGTCACTACACAAGCAACCGTGTCAAGGCTATGATAGAAAAAGAAAAGGAGCAGTATGGCTGGGAATTTATGTTTATCGGTGCAAATATTGACGCTGTTGAAACCGCAAGAGAATATGGAATTGACGAAAGCAGGGCGGTCAATTACAATGCCGACATCGTTGGCACAAGCATTGTTTATGAAGCTGTTGAATCGGCGGTCAATTCCATCCGCTTTTCAAATGAATTGCGTAGTGATTGGAACGCACCGATTATCAACGATTACGAAAACAGAAAAAATAATGTTTAAATATAGTGAGTAAATTCCGATTCGTTGAGCAAAATATTACAGTAACAAATGAAAAAGAATTGGAGAGATACAAAATGAAAGCAACAGGAATTGTCAGAAGAATTGATGATTTGGGCAGGATTGTCATCCCAAAGGAAATCCGCCGTTCGTTCAGAATTAAAGAGGGTGACCCCTCCTTAACAACATTGAAAGCGTCAGAGCATTTCCTCTCATCTCTCTTCAAACTCGGAAATCGCCTTGGTTGCTAGGGTTTTGATGATTATAGCATTGCTTTTGCCATACATAATTTGCCGAAATTATTATTGAAATTATAATCAAATTTGATGGTGAAAAATAACGCTTTTATAAGTGTCAAAAGGTAAAGGAGGGTGTCGCAACCCTCCTTATATAAAATTTAATATAGTTAATTTGCTGTTGAAGTTGACAAAACTAATGATTTAGTGTAAACTAGATATATAGTTTGAAGGACTTTGTATCCTTTGAATCCCCATTGATGTTGGTAGCGTCAATGGGGATTTTTTTAGTCTTGACCAAGTATTTCCGTGTTATCATCCATTATAATTTTTTTAAAAGTAATTCCTTCAATACAAGTACTGTTCAGTGCATCATTCATGTTGGCAAATTCTTCAAGCAGAGTATACTCATTTTTCGATTTAGAATCATTGCTTTTACGATATAATCCAAACAACGCTTTTTTACCGTTAGGCAGAATAGTATCTTGTTGTTCATACATTGAGCCGGTGTTAAATCTATACTCTGTACCATTGTAAGAAAAATCCAGACCGAACCAATGATTTTCGGAAGGTGCCCATTCACCAATATATTGTGATGTGAATTCTTCGAGAGAATTGTATTCGTTTATCCTCATTTTAAGTGAAACTCCTTTCGTATTTTCTTTATTAGTGCTAATTCTTCTTTTGTAGGTGGAACACCGGGGTCTTTTTTGTTATGGCTTAGATATACATGCCTGTGAGGTTGAATTCCGTTGTGAGGATGTGCTAAGTCTATACTTACCGATTGTCTGTGCTTTTCGTCATAATATGCTAAATGTTTAAGCTTACCGTCTTTTACTATTGCATAAATTCTTTCAGATGTATGTGAAAATTCCGGAGCCTTTACATTCTTAGAATCTTGAATGAGAACTTTTACATTTGGATTGCTTGACAAGCAACCAATAGAATTATAGTGTTGCCCACCTTCTACAAAAGAAAAATCATCTTTATTTACATTTACAAACGCACCTCTTGAACCCATTATGCAACCTCCTTTACAGTAAATACCTGCTCGAGTTTTAGTTGTTTGAATTCTTGATTAAAAGCTTCGTTATATCGGAAATTACAAAAAGTACCTGTCATTCCCTTTATCATATCACCATAGACAATTATAAGAGGTGGATTGATTCGTGCTTTCATCTCATTAAATCCTGCAAGAAAATCTGCTGCGTTTTCGTGGCAACCAAGAGTGGAAATTATAGGAATTGAACCATATTCCAATCCACTAAAACAAATGTCATATGTATCCGGTTTTGCCCATCCGACAGTAGGAAAAACAGTACAACCGTAAGATTGCCAAGTACAACCTAACCAACGATTCATATAAACATTATGTCTTATTTCATTGTAGTTCATTGATGGATATATGCTGAAATCCGGTGTGGCAATGGCAGCACAAGTTTTAAATAATGCTATTTTCTTTAATGGTGAGTTCCACAACGAAAGTAAAACTTTGTCATAGTTGAACATTAAAATCAAATTGTTAGTGTTATCTTTATTTTTGTTTAAATTTTGATAGCCTAAGGCATCAATGTTGTTCCAATCAATTATTTTTATGCCTGTTTTCTTTATAATCGGCATGTGAAATTCATCATATTCCCAATCTTTTAATATCGGTCTTATTACCTTGTATTTTTGATATTCGTCTATTCCGTTAATCATATAATACCTCCTTAATTTATAATAGAGGATACATATATAATTTAGTTTGAAGAATTTTGTATCCTCTGAATTAAATAATTAACTTATACAACGTTTTACATATGGTAAAAGTTGGTAGCAATTACCATATTTTATAGTTTTATACAATCAAATACACCACCACCTTTATTTTTGATATTTTAATCTTTCATTTGCTGCAACTGCCGAAACACCATATGTATTCATTATTTCGTCAATTGTCATGCCTTCGCTTGCGCTATAAGGCATCATAACTTCACCGGCTAATGCTTTGACAATCCATTCAATACTTCTGTAAGCCTCGGTTTTGCCGGAAAGTTTTCTCGTCAAAATCGGTTTAAATCCTAATTTATCTGCAAAGACATGCATAATTTCATGCATTATATGCATTCTGTAGCCACCAACATTTCTTTCTCTTGCCCCTCTATAAACGCTATCTTTAATTTCAATAAGATATCCGTCTTCTGTTAATGTGCACTGTGCAGGTACTTGTTTCGGTAGTTTAGAATCTTCAACCACATCATAGTAAACATCATCGAAATTTTCAAAATCTGGTAATTTGTCTAACAACTCAACAGGGTCAATTGGTTCATCTTGAGTGAATCCACAAATTGTTCTGAAAAATTTTGCTAAAAGTCGCAATTCATTTCTGTTGGTGGGTTTTGTTTCATAATCCATTAATCGTCCTCCTTGTTGAGCAATTTTATCAATTCAGAGGCTGTCTTTTCATCCAATTTCTCAAATGACCTTTGAAACTGAACTGCTGCTTGCCTTTGTGCATTAGAAGCAGATATAAGATTTATTTTTACTTGTGTTTTAGAGTTTTCAACAGCATCTAATAATTCTTTCTGCTCGTCATTATTAAGATGATAATGCTCAATAATTGTTGGTATCCATTCATCAGGAACATTTTTTCTTCCGTTTTCTACAGCAGAAATAAAAGGTAATTTAATTCCTAATAAATTTGCAGTATCAAGCATAACCTCATGATTTTTTATCCTTTGTATTCTCATAAATTCCCCAAATTTTGTGTATGCCATAATTTTCCCTCCGTTCTTTACCAAATATCATACAATAAATTATTCGAAAAGTCAATAAAAAATTAACCAAAAAACGGATAATTTAATAATTCGATGACTTATTATTTGACAATTCGTATATTTTTTGCTAAACTGATACATAATGATACTAAATAATATCAAAGGAATGATACTATGGACATTCAAAAATTTCATAATATGTTCAGCGACAAATATTTTTGCAATATAAAAAAGATGGGGTACAAATATCCCGATGATATGACTGATTTCATCTCAACGCTGAAAGATTTTTATTACAAGTCGTTGCCGATTTATGATTTTAACGGAAAAAATCTTGTTTACATCGACAGTAAGGCTAACATAAATATGGACAGCTACAAGCTTTTGATGATGAATCAGAGCAAGGCTTACGGTGAAAAGGCTGTTGAGGATGAAATTATTTCGACTGCGAAAATCGAGAGCATTGACTACAGCAGGGAAAGCGTTCGCAATATTCTCAAGGGTTACGCACCGAAAGACGACGCTGAAAATCGCATTTTCGGTATGAAAAAAGGCTTTGATTTTATCGCCGATAAGAATAATAAAATCAACGAAGAAAACATTTATAAGCTGTATATGATGGCTGTCGGCAACTTTCTTGATGATGAGAATAAACTGCTTTCAGGCAATAAATATCGTCACGATTCTGTGCATATTCAAGACCTTGCAGGCGAGGTTGCACACACCGGAATTAACCATAATGACCTGCCTAATGCTATGGCAAATTTGGTCGATTTTATCAATGAAAATGACGGTATGAATGAGCTTGTAAAGGCTGCAATTATTCATTTTTATATCGCATATTTGCACCCGTATTTCGACGGAAACGGTCGTATGGCTCGTCTTGTTCACCTGTGGTATTTGGTGCAGCAGGGATTTGATAATACGCTGTTTATCCCGTTTTCAAGTTATATTGTAAAGTCGGTCAAAAAGTATTACGAGGCATACACTTTGATTGAAGAAAATCAAAAGTTGACAGGCGTAATTGATGCAACTCCGTTCATAATTTATTTTGCCGAAAATGTTTATGGCAAGTTTGAAAAGCAGGAGATTTCTGCCGATGTGTTCGATTTGTTTAAGCAAGCACTTGCAAAAGGTGAAGTAACTGCAAAAGAAGAACAACTTTGGCAGTTCGTTGTTGCAAATTACGGCACTTCAGCCTTTTCAACAAAGCAACTTGAAAAAGATTACGGCAACGCAGCATATGCAACCATCCGTGCCTTTGTGCTGAAATTTGAAAAACTCGGACTGCTCTCATCTCAAAGCTATGGTAATAGGGTGAAATATAAAATTAAATAGTTTAAAAACAAAAATGACAGTCAATGACACCTAAATTTTAAACTTTTATATATAAAAAATAAGTATTAATTTTAGTTATATATAAAGTTATAGATACAACCGTCATTGACTGTCATTTTTTATGTGATTTTGGAAGTTACGATTGTTTGATGTTGAAATTAATATGATTTTATGATAGCATAAAAGTGGTATATTAAATTCAAATATAGACTGAAAGGCATTTTATGATTTTTAAATTTAACCGAAATCTATATTCAAAAGAAGCAATGCTTAAGGCGGCATATAGATTTACCGATAAAGCTTATATTCATTTAGACATAGAAGACGAATATTTTATTGTCAATATTTCTTTGAAAAATAATGACACAGTTATTAACGAAAATGATTTTAAAAACGAAATTCTTGCACAAATGGTAAGGCTTAATATAGGAAGCCGAACCAAAAATATAAGAGAACTGATAATTGCCAGGGCATTGTCTTCTACAATAATTGATAATGAAAACGATGCTCAAATTGAAGAATATGATGCAAATATAGAAGAAATCCTGAAAGATTGGTTTGACGGTGATGAATAATAGCCTAAATTTGAATAAGTTAATATATGTTTATGATGATATTGTTAGTGCCTCAAATGCTTTTACTGAATTTTGCCGAATTGATGTCAAAGATAATAATGAATATTGGCTGCTGAATTTTACCGATTGTGTCACAGAAGAAAAAATTATTATTGCCGAATTTGAAAATTATCTTATAGATTTAATTGGAGCAAAGCAATGATTGTTATAGAAATTTTTCAATTTCTTTTGATATTTATAACAGGAATAATCGCTTGTTATACAGATATAAAAAAAGGAATAATTCAAAACAAATTGATTTTAATTTCCGGTATAATAGGCATTTCTTTTGACTTGATTTATTATATTGTGTTTGCTAAATCGTTGTTTAACGAATTATTAAAAAATGCAATTTTTTTAATAATTATTTCCGTCTTAATGTATGCTTTTCATATTTGGGCGGGTGGTGATTGTAAATTTTTGATTTTGCTTTCGCTGATATATCCGGCTAGATACTATTGGTACTATAACAATTCAAGATTTACATTTTGGCTTTTTATGGTACTGACATTTTCTGTTGGTTTTGTGTATATAATATTTGACTCTGTTTGTAATTTTATTAAGAATCGTAATTCTCAAAGAACATTTTTTATAAAGTTAAAATATGTAATGGTTAATTATGTAAAAAATATTATATATTTAACTGCTTTAAGACATATATACTCAATATTTATAGGCGATAAAATACAAATAAGTAATGCGGTATATTTTGTGATATGCGTCGTATTTATATTTGGAATTAATCAAATTAAGCTATTTAAAAGTTGGATTGTCGTTGCTGTTGTATTTTTATTTGATATCGTAATGTCTATAATTACAAAATATATACCTGTAAGTGTTGATTGGTTAAACTATGTGCTTTTGTTTGGTATTATGGTTGCAAGGGTATTTGCAGAAAGCTATAATTATGAAAAAATCAAAACTGATGATATAAAAGCAGGAATGGTTATATCAAGAACGGATTCAATGCTTTTCAGCCAATCAAGAGTTAAAGGCTTACCGGGAATTTCTGATGAAACGCTTAAATCAAGAATTACGCAGGAAGAAGCGGATAGTATAAAGCGTTGGAAAAATTCAAAGTTCGGTTTAAGCGAATTGACTGTTGTTAGAAAGATACCTTTTGCAGTGTTTATAGTTATGGGTTTAGTTTTATATTTGATTTTCGGAGGAATATTGGGTTGCTATTAAAATTAGATAATTATAATTTGGGAGTTAAAGTTGTATCGTTAGCACTTGATGAAACAGTATTTAAACAACTTGTATTTGATAATTTACCTTCAATACATATCGAAAATGATTATCTTGTATTTTATCCCGAAAAAATAAAACTGAAAATATCTAAAGAAAATATTGAAAAAATCAAAAATTGCGACAATTACGATGTTTTTACGATTTCTGATAACGGACAAGCGTATTTATATTATAACAATGAAAGCTCGGATAATGTAATACTTGTGACAAATAAATGCAATTCGAATTGTATAATGTGTCCTACCCCCGAGTCAGTCAGAAAAATGGCAAATGAAACAAATATTGATGTGATTTTACAAGCAATTAAACATATGCCCGATGATGCCGAGCACATTACAATTACTGGCGGAGAACCGTTTCTTGCCGGTGAAGATATTTTTAAGATTTTTTCTGCGTTAAAATATAAAATGTACAGAACAAGGTTTTTATTGTTGACAAACGGCAGAGCGTTATCATATAAGCCTTTTTTTGAAAAGTTCAAGGAAACCGTGCCTAATAATATTCTTGTCGGAATACCGCTTCACGGATACGACGCAGAAACTCATGATTATATAACTCAATCAAAAGGCGGTTTTTGGCAAACTTTTTACGGTATAAAAAATCTTTTTTCTTATAATCAATCTGTAGAAATCAGGATGGTTGTAAGTAAACTTAATTATAAATATATTGATAAAATATCAGATTTAATAATAGAGGAGTTTCCGTCAGTTGAAACTGTTAAAATTATGGGCTTGGAAATGACGGGAAACGCTTATAAAAACAGAGAAAATGTATGGCTTTCTTATCCCGAAGCGTTTCAATATTCGAAAAATGCAATCAATAAATTGATAAACAGAGGGATAGATGTTCAATTATATAACTTCCCTTTATGTGCTGTGGATAAAGAGTATCATAAAATATGTGCAAGAAGTATAACGGATTATAAGGTTAGATACGGTTCAGTTTGTAATGAATGTGTGCTTAAAGATGCCTGCGGAGGAGTATTTGCAGGAACATTAAAATTATCTGAAACTGATATGAAACCTTGGAGATAAAATGCTGAATTATTTTAATTTTACCAAATTTCAAAATGTTTTTCTGATTACCAATGATTTTGGAAAATATGCTTTTTTAACATCTGATGAGTTTAAGCAGGTGTTGACAAATAAATATAAGTTGAATGAAAAACTGAATTATAAACTGGAACAGAATTTATTTGTGTATGATTCATCACAACTTGCTTTTTCAGAAAAAAACAGTTATAGATATATAGACAGTAAAAATTATTTGTTTCAAAGTACATCATTACATATTTTTGTGGTTACTAATGCCTGTAATCAAAAATGTCTATATTGTCAAGCCCAAAACGGCAAATCCATTCCCAATGGATTTATGTCTAAAGAAACGGCGAAAAAAGCTGTTGATTTAGCATTGCAATCGCCTGCAAAATTTCTTAATTTTGAGTTTCAGGGCGGAGAACCGCTAATGAACTTTGATATCATTAAATATATTGTTGAGTATTCAAAATGTGTATGCGATAATAAAAATATAAACTATTCATTAGTTTCAAATTTGACATTGCTTACAGATGAAATGATTGATTTTATAATAGATAATAAGATTTCTTTATCAACTTCTATTGACGGTGACGAACGGTTTCATAATATTAACCGACCGTACAGAAACGGAATCGGAACATATAAGGATGTAATTGACAAGGTTAAACATCTTAAAGAAAAAGGAGTTAATATTGGCGCTTTAGAAACAACTACTAAGTATAGTTTGAAAAGTTATAAAGAAATTATTGATACTTATATTAACCTCGGCTTTGATACGATTTCTATCAGAGCATTAACACCTTTAGGTTGTGCAAATTTCGCTTGGAACGATATTGGCTATTCTCCCGATGAATTCGTTGAGTTTTATAAAAAATCATTTGAATATATTTTAGAAGTGAACAGAAACGGCTATAGATTAACCGAAGGCCAAGCAACGATAATGTTACATAAAATTCTTACGGGTGTTTCACAAAATTATATGGAACTGCGTTCTCCATGTGGTGCTGCAGTAGGTCAAATGGCTTACTATTATGATGGTAATGTTTATACTTGTGACGAGGGTAGAATGTTGGCAGAAATGGGCAATGAGGCATTTAAACTTGGAAATTTATATGAGGACACTTATGATACTCTAATGAATTCGCAGGTTTGCAAAGCAGCTTGTTCTGCGAGCATATTGGAGTCATTGCCTACATGTTCCGATTGTGTTTATCAACCTTATTGCGGTACTTGTCCTGTAGTGACTTTTGCATTAAATGATGATTTGTATGAAAAGAAACCTTTTGAATATAGATGCAAAATATACAAAGGTATTTTAGATACGATTTTTAGTTATTTATTAAATAATAATTCAAGAGATATAGATATATTTAGGAGTTGGATTGAGTGAAATCACTAAAGATTAAGACTGTCAATAAAAAGAAACTTATTGCGATAATTACTATTGTTGCATTGTTGGTTTTTGTTATTATTTATGCCGGTATAAAAACCTCTTTTTTTATCAGACTGAGTAATCAAATAGAATATTGGAGAACCGGACAGGTTCAAACCAACGAAGGGTATTATGAGGGTGATTTAGATTTTGGCGTTTTTGAGGGCAAAGGCACATTCACTTATAATACAAAGAAAACTTTGACAGGAAAATGGTCTGATAACTTAATGCAGGGTAATGGCATTGCAGGGTATCCCAATGTTGGAAAATATGACGGTAATTTTAAAAATTCCAAAAGATTTGGAACCGGAACATTTACTTGGAATAATGGGGATAAATATATAGGCGAATGGTCTGATGATAAAATTAACGGTACCGGAGAACTCACTTGGGCTACCGGAGATAAATATTCAGGCTCATTTAAGAATAACGCTATTGATGGACAAGGTACATTGGTATATGTAAACGGTGATAATTATAATGGCTTATACAGTTGCGGACTCAGAAACGGGGAAGGCACTTATCATTGGCATAATGGTGATTATTATGAAGGTGAGTGGAAAGATGATGCTATTACCGGTTACGGAAAAGTTATTTTTCAAAACAACGATGAGTTAGACGGAGAATTTGATAACGGAAAACTTGTCAGCGGACATTATAAAACCAAGACGAAAAAAGCAAAATATGATATTACTATAGAAGATTCAACCATAACAAATGTTGTAATAAAATATTCAAATAAAGTAAAATATGACGGTGAATATTCAAACAATAAGTTCAACGGACAAGGAACGATTATATACAAAAACGGCGATGAATATAAAGGTGAATTTAAAAATGGCTTGAAGAGTGGTGCAGGTGAATATACTTGGAAGAACGGAGCCAAATACACAGGCGATTGGTCAAAAGACAAAATGAACGGTAGTGGAACATATTACTATAAGAAATCTGCAAAAGGTTTGAAATTAGTAGGGACTTTTAAAAATAATAAACCAAATGGTAACTGTACATACTATACCGATGATTACACAGGCTATGAAACAACTTGGAAAAACGGAAAATGTATAAAGTTGACGGAGTGATGATATGAACGAAAAAGATTATAACTTTCCAAAAATCAAAAAATCAATCGAAACTTTTATAGATGACCAGGATGGTAATATTACAAGAAGCAAATTAGTTACTATAGGCGCTATGGTAGTTTTAATGAGTGTGTTTGCAACAATGGATGCTTACGCTGCCCATAGATCTCATTCGAGTCATTCATCGCATTCATCTACATCTTATGTAAGAAGTCATAGCAATCATGTATCACATTCTGACCACGGTTCTCATTCGTCTCATTCCAGCCATACTTCACATTCAAATACGGCTTCTCATTCAAATTCGTTGTACAGTTCCGAAGGCGATGTCAGTTATGGCCCGAGTGTTTCAAAAATTAGTACTGTAAATACTATTCCTCAAAGTAATGCTGATTTCAGTTCAACTGCCCAGTCAAATGTAATGGATATGTCAATTCCGGCAATACCCGATGCACCTGACCCGCAGGATACATTAAAAATCGAAAAACCGGATATTTGATTTGTGTAATTTATTGTTTTATGTTAATACCTCGTTTGAACCTGAAAAAGTTTGTATGAAGTCCAATGCCGTTGGAAATATGAAAACTTTTTCGTGATTTTATCCCATCCACGGGTGATAATGTTGTGTGAGCTTTAAAATTGAATAGTATTTATTAAAGTCTTTTATGACGCTTGGCGTTATGGGAGGCTTTATTTTTTTGCCTCAAAATTTTTTTGAAAAAATGTCCAATTTTGACCTCTCTCGTGGCTACCTTATGGGAGGTGAAAATGTTGAGCAAGTCCGTAAAAAGTGGACAATAAAAAAACAGACCTCCCGTGATAGATTTTATTCTATCATGGGAGGTCTAAATTATGTCAAGATAATACAGATATATAAGTGAATATGAAACCGTAATAATCAGTATTTATGGTTAAAGAAATAACAAAAAGGGATTGTTGCTTTGGAAATTTCGTGTGATGAGGATTTTGCTAAATATTTGTAGCACTTAATTCTATTAGTGTTTGAAAAGTACGTTTTTTGATTTTTGTTGTCAATTTGCCATTGTATTTTTTACAAATATCATTAAGTATAATTAATCCAAGACCATAATGTTTTTTTGAACTGTATTTTTTTGTTCCAAAAGAATTTTCAATCAATAGTGTAAATTTGTCATCAATACAAGATGAATAAATATTGATGAATTTATTTTCAGAATTTTTTATAGCTTCGATAGAATTATCAAGTGTATTGCAAAAAACACGACATAAATCAAAGTCATTAATGAAAATTTCTTGAGGCAAAGTAACATTTGTCTTTATATCTGTATTTTCAGGTAAGGTTGAAAGTTTTTCATTTAATATTGCTTCGATTAAGCAATTGTCTGAATAATTATTAATTGTAATTTGGTTAAAATTATTAACAGCAGAATTTATCTGCTCTTTTGATAATTCAGCGGTATTTTTGTATTGATTAAGCATTTCATTTAATGAAGTTTTAATGTTGATTGCTTTTTCATATAATCGTCTGGCTTGCTCTTGTTGAAGCAAGATATTCTTTTTTGAAACATTGGTCTTTTCTTCTAATTTTTCAAGATAACTAAATTTATTGATGTTTATTAAAAAGTACAGAATATAAATTAATAAGACAATTATGATAGATATAATATAATAATTTCCGAAAATATAATTATTTTGAGCATTTGAAAAAGTTTCCTTTGTATTCGAAAGTTTATAATGCATTAAGTCTTTAGATATACAAGATAAAAAAAATATATATTGCCATAAAATGTTAGGTGCACTGAATAAAGCAAAACTTTTTAGATTTATAATTGATGTTTTGTCTTGCTTTTTTATACAACAATAAATTCCGATAAATATAAAATATATTAAAGCTGTAATGAATGATAAAACAAAAGATATTATAGGCTTTTCAATATTAACATTAACATTAGTTTTGAAAAATATACTATATTCAATAAATCCAGAAAGTAAACAAATAATATAATTGTAAAAGCAGAATATAATTTTTTCTAAAAAAGAGGAATCGGTTAATACAAATAAAAAAAGAAAGAATAAAGCATGAAAGAAAAAAACTATCCAATTAGTATATCCTGAAATTTTATTATCATAGGCAGTTGCTAAATAATTAAACACGAAATAAATTATAAAAGCTATTACAAATTTTATAAAGCTGTGTTTTTTAGTCTTGAACACCATAGGTGTTGCGAGCAGTATCATTAGTGATTGAAAATTTGTTGAAATTAACAAATAAATTGGCATATGGTACATAGGCGTTATTCCTCATATATATTTAATTCTTGTAATTTATTTTGAAGATTATTGATTATTTCTTCTGAAGTGTTTTGAGAAACAGTATCCGAGTTATTTGATAAAATTTGTGCTTGATTCAAAATGTTGTTTATATCATGTTTGAGTTTATGTATTTGTATATAATTTTCTTTAAGTAAAAGGAATTTTTCATACTCTTGTTGATATTGGTCTATATTGTTGTTGTATCTATTGATAATATCATTTTCATAGTCTACTTTTTTTATGATTTTATAGGATATTGCAAATGAAAAAAGTAAGCATAAAAATGATATAAAATATTTTATAAAGAATAGTTTTGTGTTATCAATAGCATTAAATAATGATGGGCTAACTTTTAATAATATTAAAGGGATGATAAAAAGACATAGATTTAATATTACATATATTGAGAATAATAGATGTCTGGCCGTTCTTTTATTCATTTATTCTTCCTACCTGAAATTCTAAATAAGCTTTTGTCGTTTCGATAAGTTTTGATCGACTAATTGGTATTTCACATTCGTTTATAAGAGTAAACCTATTATTAACTATTGCCCCGTTTATATAATATAAATTTATTAAATAACTTTTATGACAATGAACAAAGTAGTTAGGAAATTTGGGAATAACATTATCTATCTTATCATAAAACTGAAACATGCCATTAACAGTATGTATTAGTATTTTCCTTTTGTAACTTTCTACATAGGTTATTTCATTAAATGGAATTTTTGCAGTTGTCTTCTTGTTTTGGATAGAAAAAAATTTGATTTGTTTATCATCTTGATTGATATCAATATTATCAATATGAGAACAAAGGAGATTAATGTTTAATGGTTTTCTCACATAAGCATAAGGGCGAACTTTAATAAAAATATTTTCAACTACTTTTTCAAAACCGGTAATAAAAATTATTTCTATATTTGGAAATTTTTGTTTAGCAAAAAAAGCCAAATCAATTCCACTAGCGTTGTTAAGACATATATCCATGATTAACAAATCAAACGTTTCATTCTTTATAATATTTATAAAGTCGTTTTTATTTGTCGTAAAAACTAAAGAATGGATGTTTTTTGTTCGTTTATTTATTTCATGTTTACAATATTCTAAAATCTCGTAATCATCATCACATATCAAAATTTTCATATTAACTAATCTCCTAACAAATAAACATATTACCATTTATCAAAATATAATTCAACTCCAAAAATTACATTTGGGCGTTAGTTATTACATTTGCATTGACTGGATTTATATTTAGTTTATTATAAAGTTTGTGTGTATATAAATTATTTGTTTTATTTTATAAACAATAAAAAAGAATATTTTAAACTAAATATTTTATAATTTATTTTGCAAAATTTGTTTAAATTTTTTGAATTATAAATAATTTTGACATTAATTCTTTTAGCAAATTTATACTACTACAAGAGGGATGGGGTATGATAAAAAATATCAAATGGATTATAGGTACAGTTGCACAGTTGCTTTTAGTAATAATAGTAATTCCAATAATTATGAAAATTGGTTCAATGTTTATTAATTTTGAAACAATGTCGGGTAAAGCTCAGTCGATATGGTTTAAATTAATTACATCATTACCTTGCTTTAGCACTTGGACAGGTTTAATCAAAAATTATATTGATTGGTCATTTAGTGATAACGAAAATTTATTCAACGAATTAGTCGCTAAAAATCAAGTAATAACTTCCGGAGTTGCTTTGTTACAGGTATTTTTTCAAGCTGCAATGGCGGCATTTATTTCAAAAGTGTTTAAATCAGTACACAAGGTTGTTTCGGGTTATGGTGCTCCGATAATTTCAACACTTTCAGGAATTATTGTTTCAACAATAATTAATTATTTTCTTGGTAAAAATCAATCAGCAATGAAAATAATTATTTATGACACAATTTTGTTGGCAATTATGATTGTAGGTTTCACAATGATGTTCAAAGCTCTTTTTAGTTCTTTAAGAATGAGAAAATCTGTATTTGTTCTTGACTTAATAATTACTGGTCTTTCAGCAGTAATCACTTCGTTGTATTTGACAGTTATGGTTTTTGCAGTTAACAAATGTATGGGTGACCCGTCTCAAGCTATTGCAACCTGTGTCATTATGACTGTTGTTGAAATCATTAACTTGATGGTTTGTACATTGCTTTCTTTAGCATATGAAACAGATAAAGAAAAAAATACTATATTATAAATTCTAAGGAGGAAGAAATAATGAAAAAAATCCTTTCAATCTTTATGTCATTGGCAATTGCCTTTATGTGTTTTATGCCGTATACAGCTTTTGCAGATGAAAAACAAACCACAGTAAACAGATACAATGTCGTATTTGTTATTGATGCAAGTGCATCAATGAAGTATTCAGACAAAAATAATAACCGCTTTGAGGCAACGGATTTGTTTTTGGGTATGCTTGCAAATGACGGCAACTATGTGGGAACTGTCATTTTTAATGGCGATATTAACGCTACAGATATTACAAATGTAAGCGGTAACGGTGCAAAGAAAACCATATCTAAGGCAATAAGGAATAATAAACTTGCTGCAGATACCGATATTGGTGGAGCTCTTCTTGAGGCTACAACACTGCTCGATGAAAAAGCAAATAAGAATTTACCGTCGATCATCATTCTTCTTAGCGACGGCAATACAGATTTTGATGAACAAAAGCAAATCGACAAATCAAAGCAAGATAAAGAAACGGCACTTGAAAAGGCAAGGGATAACGGCTATTCAATTTATACCGTAAGCCTTAACAGTAATGGAAAAGCAGATGCAAAAGAACTTAAGAGCATTGCTAATGCCACTAAAGATGGTATGTTTGAAGAGGTTAACAATGCAAAAGATTTAAAGAATGTTTTTGATAAATACTACACTAAAATTTATGGAACAGAAAGTTCAAAACTTGTTGATACAACAGTTGATAAAAGTGGAAAAATCACAAAGAAATTTACTGTTTCCGATGTCGGTGTTGAAGAAGTGAACATTGCAGTTTTCGGCGAAATTGAAAACTGTAATGTTATAGATCCAAGTGGCAAAATATATTCTGACGCTGAAATGCAGGATATCACATTTTCCGCAAAATCATTTAAAATCATCAAACTTGTAAATCCACAAAAAGGTGATTGGACAGTAAAAACAAAAGCAAAGCCGGGAGCAAAAATCACTGTGGTAAAGACATATAATGTAAATTTAAATGTTAAAGCTACTGTTGAAAACGAATCGAAATCTTATAAGCAAAACTCGCCTATCAAAATTTTTGCTAAACTTTTTGAAGACAAAAGTGAAGTTACCGATCTTGCAAGATACAACGGTTTCAAGGCCACTCTTACAGTAAAAGACTACGATTCAAATGTTGTTTACGAGCAAACAGTTGATACCGCTACTCAAAATGGCTTTGAATTTGAATTTACACCTACAAAGCTCAACACATATTATGCAAATATTACCGTTGAAGGCACCGATGTTTTTGCCAATGCAAACGAGCTTACCTTTAATGTAGGTAACACGGCACCGTCTGTATCACAAGATACAATCAAAAAGCATATCAACATTTATCCTTTCCTTATCAAAACCAATTCTACAATTGATTTGACATCTCTCGCTAAAGATAACGAAGATAAAGATTTACAGTACAAGGTAGTTTCTTCAACATGGAATGACAAGGACTACACACTTGAAAACGGTCAGCTTACAATCAATTCATTTAAAGATGTTTCAAAAGGTTCTTTTGAAGTTCGGGCTATTGACTCACAAGGTGCTTATGTTCCGTTTAATGTAAAGATTACTTCAACAAACATCGGCGTACTTGCAATGATTCTCATTATTGTTGCAATTGTTTTAGCTGTTGCAATTATACTTCTTGTGCTCAACTATAAGCGACTTCTCACATTTATGGGTGATGTTACAGTTTCAAGCGTTAGTGATTACAGCAGTGATAAAGTTCAGAAAAACAGAGGTCAAATCAAGCTTTCATCATTCAATGTAAATGTCGGCGGTCTTGACAGAAAATCTTACTTCCAGGCAAGCGGCAAGAATTACATAACTTATATTTCTAAAAAACCGTTTTATACCAATATGTCACCTAAAAAGGAAAAGAAAATCCAAATCAAGAGTCAGCAAGATGTATATATTTATTCTGATGCGGAACAGCAAAATGGTATCGAGGTTCGTTTTGATAGTTATAATGATTCATCTATATTTTAAAATAAACTTTTTAAAGTCTAGATAATATAAAAGTAACCGAATGCTTTATAAAAATATATTATATTTTAAAAATTAAAATACGGAGGTAGTATAATATGTATAACAAATTATTAATTGAAAGCGGTGGTGGTATTATTGCCACTTCACAAATGGCAAAGCAGGACAATGCAGTGACAATCAATATCGGCCTTGGCGGTACAGGTATTGACTGTTTAAAAATGTTGAAAAAAGAAGTTTACAGCAGACTTTGTCCTGACAATGGTGCAAATAGCGTTGTACCAGAATATAAGCACATCAAGTTTCTTGCAGTTGATACTGATAAATCAAGTTTAGATTCAACTAAAGAATTAAATACAATTAACGATACGAATGACGAATTTTTTGATATCAGTTCAAGTGATATTCATAAATTCTTGAGTGATATTACTAAAAATAAGGCAAATCATCCTGAATATTCCTGGCTTTGTACAAGGGATATCAAAACAAATTCACAGGGCTTAAGAATTAAAGATGCGAAAGCCGGTGCCGGCGGTGTAAGACAGGCCGGTAGAATTTTGTTAATTCAAAAAAGCAGTCAATTTGTAACTAAACTCGAAACATTAATTAACTCTGCTTGTAAAGATATGACTGAACCATCAATCAATATCAATATCTTTACAGGCATTGGTGGCGGAACAGGTGCTGGTACGTTCCTTGATGTTTGCTATCTTGTAAGATATGTTCTTTCAAATAATAATTTTTCTAAAATTCCAATGGTCAGCGGTTTCTTTTTCTTACCTGATGTAAACCTCCAAAAAAGCCCTGATATTACATATGTAATGTCAAATGGCTTTGCTTCGATGAAAGAACTTGACTATTGTATGAATTTTGAAAATAATGGTGGTGAATGGAACCAACTTTATCATGGCTTTTCATATAAAACTAAAGAAGCCCCTGTTGATATGGCATACTTGATTTCTGCCGAAGATTCTAAAGGTGATAATAAAAGTAATGGATATCAATATGCAATGCATGTAGCTGTAAATGCAGTGTTTGAATTCATCACTAAACCATACATTCCGACAGGTGCAGTTGATGGAGAAGGCGAAAACGTATTTTCGGTTAACTCCCATATCTCTAATTTTGAAAGAATTGTATCTGAAGTTGAAAAAAAATCAAAAGAGCATGGTGGTCTATATCGCTATTGCGCGCTTGGTGGTTCAAATGCTTATCTTCCATATAAAGATATTATGACTTATCTTGCATCAAAAATTTTTGTTGCATTTAGTTATGTCAAAAAAACTTTACCTATTGAAAACGATATAGAAAACTTTGTGGGATCGAACAATCTTTCATTTACTAATATTTATAGCAGTATCAAAAATAATATTTCAGCTATTACAAAATATAATGTTGATAAAGAGCTTTTAAAGGATCAATTGCCTTCAATTACAAGTGCAGACGAATTCCCTAATGTACTTAAAAAGATCGTCGAAGCAAAGAAAACGGTACAAGGTGAATATGAAAGAAATATGAAAGCACTTACTGAAAGTGTTGAAAATTCTAATCTTCAAAACACAAGTTCTATTATTTCTCTTATTTCAAGAATCAACAAAGCAGTTAAAGATTTAGCTAAAAACCCAAAATATGGTCCTTATTTTGCAGCTGGTATTCTTCACAGTGTTAACACTGTAGATTTACAAAACATTATTGATGGTTATATTGATGAAAATAATAGACTTTTACAAATGGCACGAAGCACATGCGATTTAAGAAGAGAGGAAGTCGAGGCTGCTCTTTCAAAAGTAAGAGCAAAGAATAAACCAAAATACCGTGATGAATATGTAGACTCTTTTTATGCTTATCAAATACAACAAGCAACTGTTACATCATATGAAAAAATGGGGGATGTACTTAGCACATTAAAGGTTCAGGTTGAAGATTTATATAACGATTACTACAACCCTTTCCTTGTTGTATTTAACAATTTGAGCGAAACATTTGATGCAAATTTAAACAAATTGTCAAAACCGATCAATGTTGACACCTCTTTTTCAAAGCCGATTATTTCTCTTAATGATAAAGATAAAAAATTAAGAGAAGCACTTGATTCAACTGTTGAAAATATGAAAATTCCTGATATTATGAATCATTTCATCGAATGTTTGTTGGATAATGATGAGCAATGGTTAAAAAACAATGAAGATGAATTATGTGCTACAGTTAAAAACTTTTTCCTCAACGAACTTAGTTCATTTGCCGACAAATCCATCACGTATTATTTGAAACTTAAATACGGTTTTAAACCGGATGATAAAAATGTAGGACAACTATTAACGCAAAAAATTTATGAAGATATTATTGTTAGTGTTTATGGCAACTCAACACCATTATTTACATCTAATTCTACTGTTTTTAAAATGGAAAATGCGGCAAAAATGGGCTATTGTTCTGTACCTGAAATTTCAACTGAAATCAAAGCTGCAGCTCAAGAGCTTATTGATACCAGAGATGGCAGTTTAACAAGAAGAATTCTTGAAACTCAAAATGAAATATCTGTTTTTCAATATATTTGTGGTGTGCCACTTGCTGCATATAATAATGCCAGCATTTATTATGATAAGTATAAAAATGATAGAGAAAGTGGTAAACATCTCTATGAAGGCGTTGACGGCGGTCCGGATTTTAGAAATCTTCCAAACCTTGTTCCTTTCAGTACGATTCCGGATAGTATGCTTACAAATGAATTAAATGAAAATTCTAATGAATTTGACAGAGCAGTAAAAAATGGTGTCATTGTATATAATTACCTAGATAAAGATGAAACAATTGTTGATAGCTGTATAATCAATATGTTTGATGAAGAAAATGTTGATAAAGATATTGAAGCTATTAATTCAATAGTTAATACAGGAAATTCTGCAAAAATTGAAAATGCTTTAGAAAATCTTAAAGATCAAAAGTTGCCGGAAATTGTTGATACGAGATTTATTGTAAATGATGGCTGTGCAAATCATCAAGAGGTCGTTTGTAAAGACAATGCACTTAATTCTCCATATCTCTGTGAAATTATCAAAAAAGAAAACAGTATTTTTGATAAGTACATTAGCGCTATAGAAAACCTTAAAAAGGCTAGAGAGGCTAACGATCCTCAGGTTTACAAAAAGTTTGCTCAGGCACTTTGCTGTAATGTTATATTTAAAGAAAGTACTTTCAATTACAAATACAAAACTGAAATAGGTGTATTTGCAGAAGATATTGAACTTACTTCAAGAAAAACTGAACCATATGGCGAAGATATGCCTCTTTACAGTGCTTTTTACAACTATAAAGGCTTGCCTAACGAGGTTAAGGATGATATAGACAAAGCTGTAAATGAAGTGCTTGATAATGATGATACTTATGTAAGTGTTTATAAAGAAAACAGGGAAGTAATTAAGCAGTTCGTTTTAGAGCAAGGTAAAGAAGATATAGAGGTTGCTCGTAAACTTTATGCCAATAACGCAAAAGAAATTCAAACAGCATTAGAGCAAATCTACAATCTTATTTAATTTTAAAAAAGCCGTACCGTATATTTTACGGTATGGCATAATAAGATTTTATACGGTGGTATTGATGAATAAAATTGAAGAATTAATAAAAAAGCAGCAAGAGACTTTAGACAATAATGAAAAAGCATCAGTGCGTGTAGGAAATGCTATGCATTACCCTATGGTGATTATGATGAATGGTGAAAATGCAAAAGAAGCACATCAAATTGTTCAACATAATTTTAAAAGAATTTGGCAAAGCAACTACAATAAAGTTGTGTTTGTTAAAGATGTTATTAATGAAAGTGTTTCATTTAATAATTTTGAAAATGATGAGTATTTTAATTTTGATTTACTTTTAAAAAATATTGAAAATTTAAAAAACATTAATAATGCAGATGTATTTAAAGAATTAAATAGACTTTGTTTTTATAACATTATAGATTCTTCACAAGTGTCTTCACTTGATGAATTTGTTAAATATTATAATTTAGTAGACAAGATTGAAGAAGTTACAAGAACAAGTCTTCTTTCTCTTGCAATAATTTTGCTTGATGAATCAGTTGACGGTTGTAATCTTTCAAAAGAAATTAAAGAATACTTGTTCAGTAACAAAAAGTATAATGGTAGAATTGTCTTAGCAAGTCAAACAAAAACTGGTTTTATGCTTGATATTAAAGACCTATTTGATACATTGGCAAGCGTAATGGTATTGTCAAATAACGATGCTCATACAAGCTCTGATGATGAAAGCTACAATGAAAGGATACGTTGCCTTTATACAAATAACAACAGTGTGCTTACAGTTGCACATTCAGTTCAAAAAAGACCAACTAAAGAAATTATTATTCAAATAGCGGACAATATCATTGCTGAAGCAGAAAATTTCATAGAAAGATCTAATTCGCTCAATTCAAACGATCTAAAAAAGATATTTGAAATAGATGAATCGGGTATGATACTGCCTCTTGAAACCATATTTAATACCATTGATTTTTCACTTGTTGAAGAAAATATTAAATATATGCCGTTTAAAAATATTCCGGGTAAAAAAATAGAAATTGAAAATACAACATACAATGAATTTAACCAATATATTTTTGATGGTTCATTTGATGAATACATCGAAACAAAATTTTATGAAACATTTAAAAATAATGAAGTTTTAAAAACTGAATTATCAAAGTATAAAAATAATATTAAAAATAAAATCACTGCTTGGCAATGTAGAGATAATATGTTTGCACAAGAAGCTGAAAAAGCAATAAATAGTATCAAAATTGACAATGTTGCTACCACATCGAGTTTAAGTAATTATTATAAAAATTCTTTAAAAAAGCATATAAGAAAAAGGATCTTTCTCCCATTTTTAAAAGAGTTAGTTAATGAAATGATAATTAATTCAAAACTTACAATTACTGCTTTTAGGCAATTTAAAGAAGATATACAAAATATTATTCCTGAGAATGATACCTATAATAATTTGGGAAATCATTATATATCTTTAACAAATAAATATCTTAATAAAACAGATGGACAAAGAAAGATAAACGGTCTTCTTGCATCCGGTAATAAAGAAAATGATTTTATTTGTTGTATGGATGATATTATTAATAGAATTGTTTTTGATAACGAAAGCACATTTGAACTTGCATTTATAGATGAATGGGTTACACGACTTGGTAAAGAAGAAAATTATATTTTAACGCTTGTGCAAGAAACATTTAGCAAAGAACTTGAAAACAAACTTTACTTTCATACAAATGGCGGATATCCGGAGGCTATACTTACAGTTTATATGTTTCATCTCGGTGATAATAATTGGAAAAATGAAACTGCTCTTTACAAAGCAATAAAAAATGATATTGATAAATTTGCAATAAAGAATATTCATTTTGTAAATGCAAGTTATGATTACAAAGTTGAGGCATTAAAATTCTTTGACATTACGGAAGGACTGCAACATTAATGAAATTTGAAACAGAAAATGAAAATTATTCAATAAACAAAGTCAGAAAAGAAGGCGGTCAAGGTGATTACAAAATTTCTTGGGATGCCAAGGGTTTTATTAATCAAGGCTTTATAATCATAAATGCCACGGATATAAATTCAGTATTACTCAGTAAGGACGAAATCAGGCAAAAACTTAATGATTGCGAAAAGCAACTTTTAAGCAAAAAACACGCATGCGTTGATTCGATTAATTTTCACTACTTACCTTTTAAAGATATGTTTAGTAATTCCGGATTTAAAATCGAGGATAATCCAGGTTATTATGCGATTTATGGTTGTACATTGATAGATGAAAAAATTGACACGGTATATTATGCTCAAAGAAATGACAACATATTAAATATAAGTGTTGAAATAGAAATTGAACAAAAGAATTATAATGTTTCAAAGAAAAAAGGATTATTTAAAACTGTAAGTGAATATAGTGGCTATAAAAAAGTTACTATAAATCGTCCAATTAAAAATATAAAACAAGGTGCTGTTTCATATGAGGTAAAAGGAATAAATATGCCATTTCCAATCCAAATTCTTGAAAACGGCGGTAGCTTTTATGTTTCTTGCGAAGAAAATGATGAATTGAAATTCTACAGCAATAATACGGCTATAACTATAAGTGCGGTGTGATAATATGGATAATTTAATTGGGAAACGACTTGATTCAAGGTATGAAATACAGGAATTAATCGGTGTCGGCGATATGTCAACAGTCTATAAAGCTTTTGACAAAACAACCAATAAAACAGTTGCTGTTAAAGTATTTAACGATTCCTCAATCATTGACAGTAACTTTATAAAATCTTTTTGTTTGGAAAATAAGAAAATTTGGAATCTTCCTGAAAGTAACAAAAAAGGTATTGTTGAAGTTTTTAACTGGGCATTTGGATACAATGGCGGTCTTGGCATGACCGTTAAATATGTTGTTATGGAATATATTGATTGTCTGACGCTTAAAGAATTCATCCAAAGAAATGCTCCTCTTCCTTGGGATGAAACTTTATATTTCATATCAAGCGGTACGCTCTTGGCATTTCCGAATGAAAATTTTGTTCACAGAGATTTAAAACCTCAACGAATTTTATTATCGTTGGATGGTACTACCAAATTAACAGGCTTTGGTATCGACTATACGACTGTACATTCTGCCCAAAGGCAAATAATAAATTCCGATTATTACAGAAGTCCCGAAAGCTACAAAGGTGATATTGATTTTAGGTCTAATATTTTTTCAATCGGAGTAATACTTTATGAGGCTTTAACAGGCAAATTACCGTTTAAAGGTAATTCTTTTGATAAAACCCCTTTGGCATTATACGATGAAATAGCACATTCAACTATAAAAAGGCCAACTGCTTTTAACCCTGATATTCCAAAAAGTGTTGAGCAAATTTGCGAGAAAGCACTGCAAAAGAATCCTGAAAAAAGATATCAGCATATTAACGATTTGCTAGAAGATATTTATTGCGTCACTAAAAATCATAATGTGGTTTTTGATTATCCGAATTTGGACAAGATTTGGAATGAAGAAAGCAGCACCAAGTCTTCCACAGGTTTCTTTAAAAAGCAACCAAGCAAAACGCAAAAGCCACAACAAAGCAAATCTCAGCAAAACACTACTGCATCAAAAACACAAAATCATAAAGCAAAGGATGAAAAAGTAAAAATGATAGTTGATGAAAATATATATTCCGGAATAAATAAAAATAAATTTGAAGATATTGTTTGCCCTTATTGTTTTAAATCATTTAAACATTTCGAAGTAGAATTCAGATCTGAAAAATATTTCAACAATGAAGAAGAAATAGAAGCAGTTCTCGGCAAATCTCTCAGTGAAATGCAAATGAACGGCGATAAGGAAGGTATTAATACATACAATAGATACAAACATTTGCTTAAAGGTCAACACGAAGAGTATACCAACTTTTGGCATAGGCACTCAAACGGTATGACAACAGAAATCGACTCAAGAAGACGCTCAAGAGATGATATACCTGCATGGGAGCTGCCTATTATCGACGAAACACTTATTGAAAAATTCATTACCGATAATGACGGCTTTGTGACAGGATGCGTTGAAAAAATCAAACATACCGAAACATCGGCAAGAGTTTGCCCGCATTGTCGCAATCCACTTCCAAAGGGTTACGGAAAATATGAAGTAAAAAGAATTGCCATTATCGGCGTTACCGGTTCAGGTAAAACCGTATACATAAGCCAACTTTTAAAAAATATGGGCGGCATAAAAGGTTTTATGAACAAAGTAGGATTAGCCACTTTTCCTACAACTACTAACGAAAAACTATTCATCAGCAAAAACGCTGTTGAAATGGGCGAAAAGCTCCCTGTCGGCACAACACCTGAAACTCTTGTGCAGCCTATGTTTTTTGATGTTGCAGATTATAAAGACGGAAAAACAAAGTATCATACAATTGTACTTTACGATATCGCAGGTGAAAACTGTCAGGATATTATCCACGAAGACGGAACAATAACATCGGCGGCAAACAGCATGCAAAAATTCGGCAGTTTTGTTACAAATGCAAACGGTTTGATATTACTTATTGACCCAAGACAGATGGATATGGTAGAAAGTTCAAAAAAAGTTCCTGAGGCTGACGAAGTTATCAAAACACTTCATAATGTTCTTGCGAAAGACAATGATAATCGTTCTCAAATTCCTATTGCCATTTGTTTTGCAAAAAGTGATGAGGCTCCTGCAATTCAGCAAATCACAAACAATTTGTCTAACAATCAAGTAAATTATTGTGATGAAGGTTTTGATGCAAAATCTTATAATCAGCTTGAAGAAAAACTTGCAATTATGATGAGACAGTATTCTCTTCATACTGCTTTAAAAACACAGTTTAAATATTTCAATTATTTTGCAATAAGTGCAATTGGTTGTGATGTTGACAAAAACACTAATGCTCCTACTACTATTCCGAATCCAAAAAGAATTGAAGAACCTATCTTTTGGTTATTCAAGCATTTCGGATTTATTGAGTCAAACGGCAATACATTAAGACCGTTTGAGGAGTCAAAAACTGTTAAGGAAACAATCAAAGAAGGTAAATTGTTCAAAAGAAAAAAAGAGATAGTCAAAGAGATAAAAATAAAATTCGAAGAGGATATGTAGTCATGAAAAATTTTTATCAAATATGCTATGGCAAACCAAATAAAACCGATTGGACATATTTTAATATGTCCGAGAACACACCGTCAAATATTATGGTTTTTTTTACTAAAGTGGCAAAAAGTAACTCACCTGAATTTGTCGATAGCAGCTTTTCTGAAGAAAAGAAGAACTTTTTTGAGCTTACAAGTAACGACGGTATGGTTGAAATTTCAAAAGTTCAATATGGCAGTACAGATGTTATGGGTAGACCAACAATGTTTGTTCATGGATTTGTTTTTTCTGCTGAAGATAATATTTTAAAAAAACCAAATGAGCTTTTAGCTGTATCAAATGATAATTTTAAATTTAGTGTTGAAGAAACTAAAGATATTCCGTCATCTCTTATTGTGCACGCTTCTTGGACTGTCAAAAGTGCTATGGATTATGTAGGAATTCAGAAAAATCATCTTGAATCAATAATGGCTCTGGTTAACTATTCTTTGGCTAGCAGCACATCTTCTTCTTCATATATTATATATAATGGCACTGAAGAGCAGAAAAAAGCTCTTATATATTTAATCTTGCATTTTTTGCCTTATCCACTTAGATATGAATTGTCTTTTTCAACTGCAGATAATCTTAATCCTAATTTTAAAAAGAATATAATCATAACAGATAAGGAAGATCAAAATGGATATTGCGTAAATTTGCAAACAGGTTCTTATGATTTTGATTGGGAAAATGTTGAAAGCGACAAATCAAAATATCCGTTTTACAACGAATTTAAAAACAGTTTTGACAATTTTGACAAATTTTGCAACAACTTTCACAAAGTACAAGAAACAATAGGTTATAAGTTTTTAAGTCCTTATAAGGATTTACTTTTTATTTATGAAATACAAGAATTTTTAATAGGCAATAAAACTTTAGAATCATTTAGTCAAAATAGTCAGGAATTCCAAAAATTTGTGTTTGAATTTTTAGGAAAAGCACCTTTTGGAAAGAATGCAATTGATTCGTTTATTGCTTCAATGCTTGAAGAATATGTGAAACAGGATTTACCTGTTAATGAGTTTTTGATGAATTATGTTACATATCGAAGCGAAAAAACTGAAAACAAATCATTAAAGAGTATTTGCGAAAAGTTGCAAGCTAAGTTTCTTTTGAGCGACGGCATTGATAACGCTGTTGAATTTCTTCAAAATAAAAAGGAACAAAATGCCGATGATTTTAACAAATGGTCAAAATTGATGGCTAATATAGGAAATGAAGAAGTAGTTGATAAATATTTTGATGATCAAATCAAAAATGTTAAAAGTTATGACGAACTTAATCAAATATTTGAAGAAATTGTTTCAATTAATGAGAAAAGCAGTTCGCTTGATTTAATAAAAGAAAAACTTATTGATTTGGCATACCACGAAATGATAAAAAAGCCAAATAGTAGCGGATATTACGATGAAGTTCTTGATTTGTGTTCCGAAAGCTATGTTAAGATGTTTAAGGATGATAATAGCTCAGTGGATATTTTAGATAAAGTTGCAGATAAGTTTTGGGAAGGATATGATATCCAAAATTTTGAATTTAACAGCGATTATATTACTAATATAAAAAGTATAAGAGGTAACAAGTTTGAACCGGTTTTGGTTTATTCGTTTAGCAAGATGTATACCTTGATTGAGTCGGTTATCAATGATGATTGTGAAAAAAACAGAAATAACCTCATTGAAGAACTCGACAACTTAAACAACAAATATAAATTTATTAAATCTATTAAAGACAAGATTGCAACTGCTATATTAAATGGCGTAAATAAAGAAAGGAATTTAGACTTTTGGTATAAAATAGCTTTATTTGACACTGATGAAAATAAAGGCTCACAAGCAATTGCAAATTTAATTTTATGGAACATTGATGCTTTTATTGACAATGATTGCTTTGATAAATTTCTTAATTGTAGCGGTACTATTAACATAATTTTTATCAATATCTTTTCAAATGCCGTCGATATTTATTTTGATGAAGTTGTTAGAAAAAGTGACGACTATTATTTATTAAAGGAAAGAAGTTCACAGCTTTCAAAGAGAATTAAAGCATACAACAAAGAAGAAAAGCGGAAATCAAAAAATGAATTAAATGACGATTCAAATGATTCATCAAATAGCAAAAATAAATTTCGCAATTTATTTTCAAAAAGGTGAATGAACAATGGCTAAAAGCATAAATAAAGATACATTATTGTTCAGCAAAATTTCAGGTAGTAATTTATATCTGATCGACAATAATGACGATGGAAAAAGAATATTTGCTCATCATTTTAATGATGAAAATACTACTGTTGATATAAAAATAGTCAAAGTTAATAGCGAAAATATAGACTTATGGAAAAAATTTGTTTTCAATCCGCCGAATATAAAATATTTCAGATGGCCATGTGATATAGTCAACATTGAAAATACAACATTTAGCAAAGCCGGTAATTTAGGTTTAGTATTTTTAAAAAAGGATAATTATAAAAAGCCTTTAACTCCACTTAAAAATGTTGTTTACAATGACAGGCTTTACGGTGCAGACAACGAATGTGAAATCAATATGAAAAACCTTTTAATCAACATTTTGACGGCACTTACCGACCTTGAAGAAAAAGGCTTTCTATTCGTGTCATTTGACCTTGAAAAAATGTATTTCAACGAAAATGATTACAGCGTGTATTTCGACTTTCCTTTGTCAACAGTTGCACTCGATTGTAATAATATCAACAAAAAATACAACTTTTTCTATGATGACATCTCAATCGATTTTATACCACCATGGGCTGAATATTCAAATGTATTAAAAGTAAACAAAAAGTTTGCGTATTACAGCATTGCTGCTTTACTTTTTAAGTTTTTGATTGGAAGAATGCCATATCAGGGAAGTTTATTCGACGGTTGCGGAGCGATTATGAGTTCAATTTTTGACAACGATTATAATGAGCACATTAATCGAATGAAGGAATATTATAAATTCCCTATATTTATTTTTGATGATATAAATAAAAAGAATTCAATCGGAGTAACTGCAGAAGAACAGGATTGTGTGGCACGTTACGAGTCGTTAACCAGTGAACTTAGATATATGTTTGCCAACACTTTTAAAATAGTAGCTGATACTAATAGTTCAAAAGAATTATTTTCTTTTGAAAAATGGCTGAAAGCAATAAAAAGTAATTTTAATGAGGAGATATAAAATGAACAATGTAGGAGCATTGAAAAACGCAATATGTTCTATTGTTTCTGAAAACGGAAATGGCGTTTTTGAAAACAATTTTATCTTTGAAAAACGTTTGCGTGCATATATGCAGGATGAGAATACAATTTCACAATTTATGTATATTTTAAAAGCAAGTAACATTAAAAGATATATTGAAAAGGGAAGCCTTGCGTTTGTTGAAATAAACAATATAATTATCAGTACAGAAAATGCAACCGGAATTAAAAGAGAAATTGTAGAAGAGTGTATTTTGGCAATTTTAGAGGCAACTGGATTTAATACGGATATCCCTAAATCAAGAGTAATAAAAAGTGACAATAAAAATATAATCAGTTCTTTTACTCCTGAAAATTACAATGAAATACTTAATAACATTGAAGCTGCGATTTTTAAAATTATAAAACTTAATGAAGAAGCGAATTTGTCTCCAGAGCAAGAGCAAATCAAAAAGCATCAAATGCAAACGATAACCGATAATGCAGATGTTTTTGAAAGAGCTTGTAAACAAAATAATGCAAGAGCACTTTATTTAAGGGCTCTTTGTTATCAATTTGGAGTTGCTTCACCAAAAATGGAAGCACCTGCAAAAGAATTTTTTATCCGAGCTGAACAAAATGGTTCAGTCAATGCCGCAAAATATCTCGGTGATATTGAGTATAATGATGAACATTACACTGATGCATACAATCATTATACTCAAATTGGTGCAGTAGCATTAGACAAGAATTCTCAAGAAAACCTTATTAATATACTTAATCACAGAAATATAAACAAGAAGGTCTTTATACTTTCAATTATAAGTTACATTCTGTTTTTTGTATTTGATATTTTGTTTATGAAAGGGATATTTTGCACAATCGGATGTACACATTATCCTACAGGCATTATTTCAATTATTCTTTCAACAATCACTTTTGCGATTCTTAGTTATTTTGCTATAAAAAAGAAATATGACACACCGAAATATTCACTTACAATTATGACAATGTTGTTTTGTATAACTACATTTTGTGCATTGGCGTTTTAAGGAGGACTGTATAAATGAGTATGTCTAAAGAAAAAAATATTATTGCAACAGTTCTTTTTTCACTATTACAGCTTATATTTTTAATCGTTAATTTTTCAGCGGCAGGCTGTGTAAGTACAGCAATTGTTTTGATTTATTGGATTATTCGTAATATAGTTAATAATTCCGATAAAGAAAAAATGTTGTCGCCTTATATCGGAAATTATGTTGGCTTTTCGCTTTTAAATGTTGCATTAATAATATTTTTCAATTGGGTTAAAGCTGTTACTTTTGACAAATTTTTTGCAGAAAATATCAAAAATACAGGTATCACTCTCGGTATATGTGCAATTATTGGTGCGGTGCTTTTAATTTTAGCACGTACAATAAGAAGACCTAAAAGCCTATTTATGGTTGTACTTAAATATTTGGCACTTTTTATTAATATCTTTGTAATGCTTAAAGAATACGCACCTATTACTAATTATCCACTTGCAGGACTTATGTTCATTTTTCCGTTTTTTATTTTTGATTTATATGAAACTGTAATACATAGTAAATGCGATGCGTCAATATTCATTTCAGCTATATTGAGTGCATCAGTCCTTGCAGTAACAACTGTCAACAGTCCTGAATATGTTGCTGCATCATTTAACAATATTATGAATCTCAGTACTTTACCGACTGTTAAATGGTATATAGTTGTAATTGTTGCATTGTTGTTTTTGGCAGCATCAATTGCTTGTTGGTTTATTGATGAGAATTTAGCAATAGATGATTCGGCAATACTATTTGTTTTAGGATTTGATTTTATCTGTTATGCAATTGCACTTAAATATTATACAAAATATTTGCCTGTATTTGCTGTTGCGCTACTTTTAATCAATCTTATAATATTGTTTTCCGATGATATAAATAAAAAGAGAACGGATGAGCATATAGTAATTACAAAATTAATTGTTCCCTTGTCGCTTATGATCTCTTTAGTTGCAGTATATATTGGCTTTATTAAAGGTGTTGCAGATGTTTCGTTGATTGCTATTGTAGGCATTGCTTGCTCGGTGGCACTCATAAATAAAAAGTGGTGGGCAAATTTATTCGTTATAATTCTTGCTGTGTTTAGTTGTGATTTGGCGTATCATTATCACAATAGCAAAAGTATATTTACATTTATAATTGTTATTGCGGTTATTGTATCTGTAGTTTTTATTGCACTTACATTAACAAGTGAGGGCATTGAAAACCGTGTAAATGGTTGCCTAAAAACAGCAATTTTAGTTGTAGTATTTTGTGCAATGCTATCTCCGCTTTTTCACACAGGTGTTAAGGTTTCAACTGACATTAATAATAAAATTGCAAAAATTGATCAAACAGTTTCGGAATCAATAGGTGAAAATAATGCACTGACAGTAAAAGTTAAACCAAGAGGTAAGAACAATGACATTACACAGTGTACATATTATTGGGAAAGCGAAAAGGATAAGGTTGTACTTGCTACACTTGATAAAGATGGAAAGTTTATCACCGAGGCCAAACAGGACAAACTGGTAGTTGTTTGTACAGACAGTAATGGTGTGATTTCAAAATATGAACGCATTTTCACTATAAAATAATTATCCTAAAAGGTCTGATATTATGAGGGAACTTGAAAACGGAACAATAATAAACTTAAATGACCGTTTATTTAAAATCGAAAAAACCGAGGAAGTAGGTGGTAGTTGTGTTGCGTATCGTGTTAGTTTTAAAGAACTGGGAGACGTTACGCATTTTGGTATATTAAAATAATACTGCCCTGTATTTTTGGAAAATAGTAATAATATCAGAAACAGTAACAATTCATTAACTGTTGCCGATGAATACAAAGTCCTGTTTGAAGAATGTGCAAACAGATTTAAAAATACATATAAAACAATAAATAATTATTTGTATGGAAATTTATCGACAACAAATTTTCATACCGTTCAACTTGGGCTTTTTGAAGGGAACAACACAATCTACACTTTGACATCTTGTGATTACGGTCAGGTTTGGGAAAATGTTGAGGACAAAAGCCTTGACTCACTTTTAAAAGTAATTTTAGCTGTTACAAAAGCTGTTGAAATGTATCTTAGCGGAAATATTATTGTTGCAAATAACACGGCAATACATTTTAATACAATAAAAAGGATGAAGCTTTTCCTTTAACTATTAACAAACTTAATGAAAAAATGCTACTTTTCAAAAGTGAAATAATTAAATTTTTGAAAGTGCAATATAAATTTATTTTAAACAATTAATAAGGAGTAAAATTATGGAAGAAACAAATATCATTACACTCACTGACGAGGCAGGCAAAAATGTTGACTTTGAGGTAATTGACTTAATCAATTATGACGGTAAAGAATATGTGGTTCTTTTGCCGGCAGAAGATGATGAGGATGAGGCAGGAGAAGTTGTAATTCTTTTGTATGAGAACGAAGGTGAAAATGACATTTTTCTTTCTATTGAAGAAGATGATGAGTTAAATGAAATTTTTGCCATTTTCAGGGAAAGAGCAAAAGACCGTTTTAATTTTGTTGATTAATTTATTTTCACAAAGTTAAAAATATTAAAATGGGAGGATGATATCTTCCGCTATGATTGTCTTATTAATTATCGTAGTGGTTAAATATTATTCTTCCTTTTTATTATTTAAAAATTAAAATAACAGATATTTTCAGTGTTAGTTTAATATAGCAATCACAGGAGAGAATAGACTCCTGAAGAAATTAAAAGGTGAAAAGAAAAAACATTAATTATTTCAAAGGGCTTACACTGAACTCAACGGTTACGGAAAGGAACGGTGATAATAAAACACAATTTTACTAAATCAATTTATTCGCAAATTTATTATTAAACAAAGAAAGGCATAAATTATGAAAAAAATAATTTTAATTATATTGTCAATTATTACAATTGTTTCGGCGGTCGCAATTACAAGTACATCGGCATATGCTGCAAATTACTCCACAAACTATAGAAGTTACACAACACCAACTGGTAGGGATTTTTCATATTGGAATGGTAAAAAACAGTAAAAGGTAAAAACACAATCGCATTGAAAGTTAAATGGATGCAAGCTACTTTGAATTACTGTATTAAATACAGGAACTTAAATGCATCCTTACTTGAAGTTGAAGGTTCATTTGGCCCTGCTTGTAAAAAAAGCAACTGCTGCATTTCAATGCAAATATGGTTTAGACGTCGATGGTTCATTTGGTTCCGGAACAATTTCTAAAATGAAATCGGTTCTTTCAAGTTTATCATCAAATCCATCAATGATTTGGCCGCTTGCAAAAGGTGCAGGCAAAGTGTCATCAAGGGCAGGTGCTAAACGTAGTTATGAAATTCATGCCGGTACGGATATTGCGGCGGCAAAGGGTACAGCAATATTGGCAATTGTAAATGGTAAAATAAAAAGCTGTGGTTACAATAGAGTAAGGGGCAACTATATCATTATTGAACATGGTGGTTATCTTTGTGTATATCAGCATATGATGTTTTCAGCTGCTGTTAAACAAGGCACCGCAGTAAAACAAGGACAAACAATCGGTTATGTTGGTTCAACAGGAAGTTCTTCGGGAAACCATCTTCATTTTGAAATTGCACTAACATCTTTTCTTTCAAAAACAGGTTCGATAACAAATTATATTTATAACGATGTTAAGGCTAAAAAAGACTTACTTATTACTCTGTATCAAAGGGAAGTAAATCGGGTTCTTATTATTCTCTTGGATTATCAAGAGTATAATTATTAAAATACAAAGATAAAAATTTTAAATTGTTAAGTTAGTCTCTCATTTTGTAGAAAAACCTGATTCAGCGTTAGCTGGATCAGGTTTTTCAATACAATAAAGTTGGTTGAACTTTATCAGGAATACCGTAATTTCTGTTCAAGAACGGGTGACTACATTCGACCGATAAGCAGTTTCAGCAACGCTTTGCAGTCTTCGGGCTTCATCAAAAAGCGAACAAATACAGGTGTTACATTCCTCGATTTAAGGCTATGATAGAAAAAGAAAAGGAGCAATACGGCTGGGAATTTATGTTTATCGGTGCAAATATTGACGCTGTTGAAACCGCAAGAGAATACGGAATTGACGAAAGCAGGGCGGTCAATTACAATGCCGACACCGTTGGCACAAGCATTGTTTATGAAGCTGTTGAATCGGCTGTAAATTCCATCCGTTTTTCAAACGAATTGCGTAGTGATTGGAACGCACCGATTATCAAAGATTACGAAAACAGAAAAAATAATGTTTAAATATAGTGAGTAAAAAGGATTTATCCTATCCTTCTTTTCAATGTTTTTCTCTTCATTCAAAGAAAAATGAATAATTGGGTAATAATATTGGGTACAGGGAAAGCATAAGCAATTGCTTATTCCCGTAATATTAATGAAAATTTATGGGAATATACCCGTAGACTGTTGACTTTTCCCGTAATTTATGGTATTTTTTAAGGGAAAAGTTGAGGAGGTAAGGTTATGAGGAACTTTAATTACTCTGAAATCAGTAATAAAAAATGGGATTCCGAGGTACTTGGATTAATTGCAGCTATCTATAAAGAAGCAGGAAAGCAGGAATTGTATTTGAAACAACGCCCTGCTCAATTGGAAAAACTTGTGGAAATTGCAAAGGTGCAGAGTACGGAAGCATCAAACTCAATCGAGGGTATTGTTACTACAAATACCCGTGTTCGTCAGCTTGTAGAAGAAAAGACAACTCCAAAAAACAGAAATGAACAGGAAATCGCCGGATATCGTGATGTACTTTCCGCTATTCATGAGAGCTTTGATGCTATACCTATCACACAAAATTATATTCTGCAACTGCATAAGATGTTGTACAACCATATGAATAATCCAATGGCAGGCAGGACAAAAAGTGTACAAAATTATATTAGTGCCGAATATCTGGACGGTCACAGAGAAACACTTTTCACGCCGTTATCGCCTTTTGAAACACCTGATGCATTAGATAAAATCTGTGAGGAATATAATCGTGTTATAGGTAATATGGAATTAGAACCGTTGATTGCAATACCTGTGTTTATTCACGATTTTCTTTGTATTCATCCTTTTAACTACGGTAATGGCAGAATGAGCCGTTTGTTGACTACACTGCTTTTATATCGCAGTGGCTTCTATGTAGGAAAATATATATCATTGGAAGCTAAAATTGCAAAGGATAAGGACTTGTATTACAATGTTCTCGCTCAAGCACAAACAGGCTGGTATGACGGCAGTGAAGATAAACTGCCTTTTATTAAGTATTTGCTTGGTACTATTCTCTCTGCGTATAAAGATTTTCAAGAGAGGTTTGAACTTGTTGATGAAAAACTTACTGCTATCGAAATTGTAAGAAAAGCCACAATGTATAAAATCGGAAGATTTACAAAGCAAGATATCCGTGAATTGTGTCCGTCATTGAGCCTGAGTTCAATCGAAGTATCACTGCGCAAACTTGTTGAAACAGGAGAGTTAAAAAGAGAAGGTAATGGTAAAGGCACCTGTTATTATAGAATTAAATAGTAGCTTTTCAGGAGGGATAATTTCTTCTTTTAGGATCGTCTTTTATAGTTGACAAACTTAATGATTTGGTGTAAACTGAACATATAGTTTGAAGGATTTTGTATCCTTTGAATCCCCATTGATGTTGGTAGCGTCAATGGGGATTTTTTTAGTCTTGACCAAGTATTTCCGTGCTATCATCCATTATAATTTTTTTAAAAGCAATTCCTTCAATACAAGTACTGTTATATTCTTCACAAGTAAGTTGATTGGTGGTATCAAAAGATGCGTTGATGAATTTTTCTTTAAGTTGATTGATAATTAAAAAGGCAAGAGGTATGCATTATTTCAAAAAGAAAAACATTATTGATCATGATTATTTTGAAAAAACACCACAGTACAGAAAAATGCAAATAATGCTTTCACTTGAACTCGGATTAAGTAAAGTCGATGTCAGGGAATTAGCTAATGAATTTGCATATATGTGTAAGACTGATTTTGATTTTAATTTTGCTTTTCAATGTTTTGAGGAGAATATAGCATTTAGGGATATTTAACAATACAACATATTTATAGGTGCATATGTAGATATGCAAAATAATACAGGACTTTGGGAAAACTGTGGCAATAACACCTGATAAATTAAGAAAATATAATTGAACTTGTCAAGGTTTGATATTACTATGATACAATATTAAACAATAGCTAAAAACGACAAAACAACTATACAGGAGCAGTTGAAACATTTGTAATGCTTGTTATTTGTTGGTAATATAAATAATTGCGAATACACTATACGTGAGAAATAACTCTTAAGAGGAGGAAAAATGAAAGATTATATATTAGATAAAATTTTTGTTAGTATACAGGATGATATAAAATCGGCAGACAGTGAATATCTGTCTGCTAAAAAGAAATCTTATAAAATTGAAAGAAAATTGTTGAATTCATTACCTGACAATCAAAAAGAAGATGTAAAAGAGTTGATTGATAATTTGATTATAATATCGCATTGTGAAAACAAATTTAATTTCTGTAAAGGTTTTAAAATCGGCGCTAGTTTGATTTTGGAAATAATGAAAATATAATTATTTTATCTCTTGTTCAAGATCTTTGAATTTATGCGTGTTGAAAAATTCAATAATAGAAATATCCAATCCGTCACATATTTTTTTAATTGTGACAATGCCGGGATTTTTACTTTCGCCGTTTAATATACTTTTAATTGTTGATTGTGAAATTCCTGCCAAATAACTTAAAGCGTTGGGAGTTATTTCTCTTTCTTTGCAAAGTTCATAAATTCGTTCAACAACCAATTCGTATATACCCATAGTTCACCTCAAGATATAAATGTTATCTTGATGATATACTACTATTAAATTTTCTGTTAGTGAGAAATCACTAAAATTTGGAAATAAACTATTTACAAATAGACTGTTTTTATGTATAATTAGTGATATATAACTAATTATTTTTGAGAGGACAGTGAAAAAGAGTATATGAAAAGGATTATTAGCTTGATGTTGTTGGCACTTATGATTTTTAGCTTGGCACTGCCGATGACGACTTTTGCTGATTTGACTACTGTTGTAGGTATGAAAGGGTTGGAGGCAACACAGGGTGATACGGTAAAAGTACCCGTGACAATTGATTATCCGTCAAAGCTTCTCGGATTCAAATTGATTGTTAATTATGACAAGGACGTACTTACTCCGCTAAGCGTTGATTACGGTGATGTAATCAGCGGAGGGCTTCAAGATAATATTGAAGGCGATTCTGTTCCCGGTTGTATTAATATTTATTGGGCGGGAATTGAACCGATAACTAAAAATGGAACTTTGTTTTACATAACCTTTAAAGTGACGGAAAATGTATTTGCTAAGTCGTATATAAATTTATCGTATTCGCAGGAAGACACATTTGATGATAATTTTAATGATGTGAATTTGATAACAAAAGATGGTTATGTTGACAATTTGAATCCCAATATTAAAGTCCTTGAAACAAAAGTTATAGATGCCCAAACAGTAAATGAAACCTTTAAGGAAATTAATGCAGGAGATGTGTTTTATTTGTCATTAGGCGGGACCGCAAACGGATATGAAGTGACAAAGGATACGGAAGAAATTACATACGATACAAATAATTTTGAGTTTTTGGGTTATGCAAAATACAATTTTAGCACACATTCTAATTTTGTATTGTTAGATAAAAATGTTAATGATAACGGAAAAATATCAATAACAATTAATTATAAAGAAGATTATGGTATATTACATAATGCCGGTGACTATAAGCTTACAAACGCTGATTTGGATGAGGAATATGATAGTATAGCGTTTTGTATGAAAGCAAAGGATAATTGCTTTGCCGGAAATTATGAATTTTCTTGCGCATCCACAGAACTTGAAGGTGCTGATGTAAGTATTCCATCAAAATTCAATTTGAGAGTAAACAGTTCCGCAACAAGTGAAATTTCGAAAATTTTTGGAGGTAAAATAAGCGGAAATTGTAATGATGAAATTGATGTGCCGATTTACATAAGTAATAATCACGGCTTGATGGGTTATCGATTGAATATTGAATATGTCCCGACTGAGCTGCAAATATTATCAACTTCTTGCGGTGAAAATTTTAACGGTACGTATAACGATAACGCAGGGTATACTTCGGGTAAGTTTGATATTTTGTGGAATACTACGGAAAATAATGTGCAAAACGGAGTGTTGGCAAATTTGAAGTTTAGGGTTTTAACTAAAGATAAATGTACAAGTACAGTTAAAATCTTTTATACCCAAGACGATACATTTAATGAAAAATATAATGATGTAAAATTTGCTACGGAAAATATTACATTAAATCTTAATGAAGTGCAAGAGCCGGATTTAACCGATTTTGTTGTTAAAACAGTTTCGCTTTCGCTTGAAAGCAGCATAACCATGAATTATAAGGTGCTTAAATCGGCTGTTCAGAATTATACGGATTTGGCAGTAACATTTAATTGTGCCGACTTAAAAGAAGTTAAGGTTACAGAATATACCGAACAGGGCAGTTATTACGTGTTTTCTTATCCTGGCATTTCCCCTCAAATGATGGGCGATACCGTAACAGGTGTTCTTACAGCAAAATATAAAGAAAATGGTAAAACTTATTCAAGCCCAGAGAAAAAGCTGAGCGTTAAGGAATATACCTACATTATGCTTGATAGATACAGTTCTGACAGTTATACAAAATTAAGAACTCTTCTTGTTGATTTGCTTAATTATGGCGCAAGTGCTCAAAAATATAAAAATTATAAAACCTCAAGTCTTGTTAATGCTGATTTGACAGATACTCAAAAAGCATGGGGGACTTCAAAGTCGTACGATTTTGTTGATGTTAGAGATTATAATTATAAAACGATTTCTAACCCAACCGTTTCTTGGGTAGGCTCAGGCCTTGTTCTTAATAATTCCGTAATGGTTCGTGCTAAATTTAAAGCGGATGATGTTAAGAATAAAACAGTAACCATTTTTTGTAACGGTAGAAGTTTTACATATACGAGTGATAATTTTACAGATAATAATGATGGCACATATTATGTTTATTGCAACGAAATTTATGCAAATGAGATGAGCCAAAACATTACATTGACCGTTTATGACAACGGAGTTCAGTGCAGCAACACGATGATCTACAGTATTGAATCTTATGCAAATGCTGTTCAAAACAGCGCATATAAAGGTACCGCACTTGACGATTTAACACAAGCTATGATGTGCTACGGCAAATCTGCCGAGGCATATAGAGCATAATAACGAAAGGAGACGGAAAATGAAGGAAATTTATACTGCACCAAAGAGTGAAGTCTTGGAGTTTTCAACTGTTGATGTCGTAACTACAAGTAGCGGTTCAGGTCCTATTGAACTTCCTGATCTTTAAACAGCAGGCGAGCTTTTTTTTGCTCGCCCATCATGAATTATTTCTTATGAATTTATATATAAAAATAGGAGGAACAAAATGAAAAAAAGATTAAGTACAAAAATATTGTCTGTATTTTTGTCATTGCTGATGGTAATATCTGTGTTGCCAACAGGTGCAATTACAGCACATGCGGCACAAAACGGTGTTGAAAGAAAACTTGCAGAAGTTGTAAAGCTTTTTCCTAATAATTCTTATTTTTCAGTCAACGGTCGTGCTTGTCCAAAAAATCACGGAAACGCATGTTATAATTGCTACTATCCTAATGTAGTTAACCAAAGGTTAAAATATGGTTGGAAAAATACCTATGGTTCATGGTCTTGTTATGGTTTCTCATGCTTTGTAACAAGATATATTTTTGGAACTGAATGGCCTAAGGCTTCATATGTAGTTGGAAGCGCAAGTGTAAGTAACGCAACTGCATGTAACAATTTGCTTAATAAAGCGAAGGTTGGCGATATTGTTTCATTTGGTACGCGTCATCGTACAATCTATTTAGGTAAAACTAATAGTGGTGTTATAGTCTATGATGCTAACCAAGGTGATAAATATGGACTTTGTAATCAGGTGAAATATTATCATACTTTTTCTTATGCAAATCTTAAAAGATATTATGGAAACATTAACATCGAACTCAGAAGAATGAACAACTATGATAGTGTTGCAGGTAAAACCGAGCCGGTTCAACCATCAAAGCCTGCAGTTCCTGATAAGCCTGCCATTACAGGAATTTCTGCAACTGATATTGCTAAAGGTAAGAGCGTAACAATTACTTGGAACGCATCTTCAAGAGCTACAAGCTACAATGTTGCCATTCGTGGTGCCGAAACAAGAAACATTGCTTTGAACGGTAGTGCTCGTTCGTGTTCATTTACGCTTAACAATCTCGGTACTCACAGTATTTATGTTGAGGCTAAAAATTCAACAGGTACTTCGCTTAACAATAATTGCAAGGTTGTTGTTACTCACAATCCTGTTAATGTTAAGTTTGTCGATTGGGACGAAACGGAGCTCGGCTATAAAGGCGGTCAATCTGTAAATTACGGAGAAAGTGCTATTGCACCTGCACCTCCTGAAAGAAAAGGCTACACCTTCCAGGGTTGGAACGGTATATACCAAAATGTTAAGTCTGACCAAACTGTAAAGGCAACATATAAGATAAACACTTATATTGTTAATTTCCATGACAAGGACGGCAAAATCTTAAAGAGCGAAAAGGTTGAATACGGTAAGGACGCAACTGCACCGACCGATACCAACACTCCAAAAGGCTACGAATTTCTCGGTTGGGACAGTGAAGATTATAAAAATGTTTATACCGACGCTTCTAACAAGACTATAAATGTTAATGGTATTTATCAGTGGAAAAATAAAAATTTACCTGTAGTTTGCAATATCACTTCGGCAAAGAGACAATCCGACGGTTATTATGTATATTTTGATTTGACTAATTATCCTGATTCCGTAACAAGAGGTCGTGCTGTTGTATCTCTTAAAACAAAGACAGGTAAGCTTGTTGACGCATCCGAATCTGCAGCTTTCAGTATTCCTAAAGACGGAACAAAGAAAGCGATGGAAGTATTTATTCCTTGTGAATATGCCGCAACAAGCGCTGAAGTAATTATTGTTGACAGCTATTCATCGGGTGTCCCTATTTCCGAAAAGGTTACCTCAGCTATTGACCAAGGTCTTATGTGGTCTCAATGGAGCACAGATAAGCCTGATGAATCCGACAGCGGTATTATTAGTGAATCAAGAATCGAGTACAGGTCAAGAAACAAAGAAAATTCAACTGGTAACACTAAAACCAAGAATGGTTGGATATATGACGGTACATATTCAACAAAGGTAGGTTCATGGTCAGGTTGGTCGTGGAACTCTGTATCTGCTTTTACTAATGAAAGCACAAAGCGTGAAGTTAGAACACAGAGTGCAATTAAATCCTACAACCAAAAGACTGTATGGAATTACTACAGATATGCTGTCAATCGTTCAGGCGGTCGTAGTTCCGCTTCATATAGCACAAGCTTTCCAAACAAATATACTTATCAATTTGATTCGGCATTAGCTCAGTATGGCACAACATCACAGGGAGTTATGGGTTACAAGTGGTGGTACAGTAGCAGTAATTATGTTGTGTTGTATGCAAATTCACCTTCCACTTCAAAGGTCAACACAACTCCTAATTATGCAACACAGTACAGCTACAGAGATACAAATTATACGTATAATTTCTATCGTTGGAGCGATTGGACTGATTGGAATGTAGACGAAACATCTGCAACCGACAACAGGCAGGTTGAAACAAGAACGGTATACAGATATAAGAATAATGACGCCGGAACTGAAAATGAAACCGGCAAAGAATATACGGTATCTAATAAACTCGATCCGTCATTTGCAGGAAAGCAAATTACTCTTTTTGTTTATGGATATACAGGTGCTTCCGACTATACTAACCAATATATCGGTCAATCGACAGTGGGCGAGGATGGCAGTTATTCATTTACATTTAAACTTCGTCAAGAGCCTACAGTTGAAACAGGCGATTATACAATTGCTATTGGTATTGAGGGCACAACAAATCTTATTGCTATTGATAAAATTGAAGCACCGAAACCAAAATATACAATTAATTTCTACGATTGGGACGGTACTATCATTAGCACCCAAACCGTAACTCAAGGTGACGATGCTGTTGTACCGACTAATCCTACAAGAGAAGGCTATAATTTTGTTGGTTGGGATAAGAGCGTAGCTAATATAAAAGAAAATACAGATTTTTATGCTGATTTTGAAAAGCAACAATTTACTGTAGTATTTGTTGACTGGAAGAACGAAAGCGTAAAAGTTCAAAAATTTGCTTACGGCGATGTTCTTACTCCTCCAGAGGCAGAAGAAGTTGAAGGCAAAACATTTGACGGTTGGGATGAAATCAGAAAAGGCAACACTATCGTTAAATCGGATATGGTAGTAAGAGCTGAATATGAAACAAATACATATACAGTCAAGTTCTATGATTTTGACGGTAATGTTATTTCAACTCAGCAGGTTGAATACGGCGAATCACCTGAGGTTCCGGATACTGTAAAGGATTCATTAGACGGTAAGAAATTTGCGGGTTGGTTCAATCCGGAAGATTATTCAGAAGTAAAAACAGATGTTGTGGTTTATCCGACATACTATTTTGACGAAACTTCTGAAATACCGACTGCAAATTATGAAAGTGGAGAATATCCAAATGCATTAAAGCTTACACTTTTAAGCAGTGATGAAAACGCAGTTATTTATTATTATTTCGGCGATGATTCATCAAATGAAAAAATTTATACCGAACCTATAACTGTTGATAAAACTTCTTCAGTTTCTTTCTATGCTACTTCGTTTGGCAAAAATGACAGTAATATTGCAACAAATTATTATTGTATTAATACATTTGATAAAACGAGCGATTGGATGCTCAGAAGTGAACTACCTGATGAAGTTTTGTCAAATTCCGATCTCTATAATCTTGAATCGGAAACAGGTTACAGATTTAAAGATTTGAAGAGCGTTTCAGCCGTTGAAGAGCAAAACAATCTTGAAAAAGACGGTTGGAGCAAAATCGACGAAACATATACTGATTATACTTCTTGGCAGGATAATAAAATTGAAGTTGAATCCTCATTAATTGGTTTTGAAATTGATACAAGAGAAACAGAAGATCCTAATGTAACTCGTTATCAATATTCTCATTACAAATATACTGACAGCGAAGGCAATGTTGTATATTCACCAACGCGAGTAGATAACTATAATTGTGAGTATGAAACCGTAATCAGCGATACTCGCTTGAGCATTGCAGGCTTCCTTGACGACAACACAACATATTACAATTATAACGACCAGCGTTGGTTTACTCAAACAAAGGTCAACGGTGTAAAAACTCAGTATCGTTCAAGATATAAAAATGTAAATTATTACAAATGGACTTCTTGGACTGTTGACGCACCGTCATCAACCGAAACGAGAGAAACGCAATCTGAAACACTTTACAGATATTCAAATAAAAATCATCATATTATTTATCTTCAGGGTATGACTAAAAATAGCTCTAACGACTACGGAGTATACTATGTTGAAGATTCAAAGTCGTTTGATGTTTCACAACTCGAAATGGTTGGCTATGATTTTGAAGGCCTTTATAAGGACGAAAAGCTTACAGAAAAGTTTGATGCGTCAACACCTATTACTCAAAGTATGACACTTTATGCTAATTTTACACCTAAAACCTATACGGTAACATTCCAAATGCAAGACGGTACCGAGATTGATTCTCAAAGGGTATCATATATGGAAGGTGCAACAGCACCTGCAACAGATGCAGTACCGGGTTTTGTATTCGGTGGATGGGATAAAGATTTCAGTTCAATTACAGAGGATACAGTTGTTACAGGTAAGTATTTTAAGGAAAGTGAATATACAAGAGTTTCTCTTGACAAAAATACTGCCACACTTTATACAGGCACACAGCTCAAACTTAATGCTACGGTTACTCCTACGGAGTATGCAAGTGAAGAAGTTGAATGGTCTTCAAGCGATCCAAGTGTTGCTTCTGTTGATGATGAGGGTAATGTAATAGCAAATTCGGCAGGTGCTGCTGAAATCACAGTTAAAGTTGTTAAAACAAAAGAAACGGCTATATGTAAGATTACAGTTAAAAATGATCTTTTAACAATTATTGTATTGGCAGACGGCTCAAAGCTTGACTACGATTCCAAAGGCTTTATCAGAAAAGTAAAAGCTAACACTAAAGCTTGTGATGTTGCTAATGAATTTGCAAACAAAGATTTGAGCTTTGTTAATATTAATTCTCAAACGCTCGGTGATAATGATTATATCGGTACTGGCACATCAGTTGTACTTAAAAATGGTAACACAACTGTTTCTAAGCAATTTGTTGTAACAGGTGATGTTACAGGTGACGGTGTAATTAATAACCGCGATGTTGCTACAATGAACAAATATCTTGTTTCCAAGGTTGACCTTGAAAATTATCAAGTTGCATCAATAGATGTTAACGGCGACGGATATGTTAACAACAAAGACGCCGCAATGGTTGCAAGATATCTTGTAGGCAAGGAAGCATTATAATAAACAAATATCAGCCACACTATTGGGTGTGGCTGACTTTTTAGAGGTATATATGAAAAAATTTATAACAATCATTTTATCATTGTTGCTTATGCTTCAATTTAGTATTGTTGCATATGCAAAGGATGCTACGGTTGTATATGCCGATGCGGTAAGCCTTTCAAAAACAGAAGAAACACTTATTCCTGTTAAAATAAAAGACAATAGCGGAATAATGGGGTTTAAAATAAGCGTGGAATATCCAGTTGATAAAATTGATATAACGTTTGTATCAAGAGGCGAGGTTGCATCAAAAGGTAACTTTAACACAAACTTCGGTATAAATGACGGAGCATTTGATGTTTTGTGGAACAACACTGAAGAAATTAAAATAGACGGAACATTGTTTTTTATTTCTGCAAAAGCCAAAGAAGAAATAAAAAAAGATGTCCAAATTAAATTATCGTTTAGTCAGCCGGATACCTTTAATGAAAAATATGAAGATGTGACTTTTAAATGTGAAAATATTACTGTTAGTGCAAAGTACATAGAATCAACAAGTGAACAATATTCACAAAATGACAGAGAATATACAACTGCTCTTTCTTCGATCAGCAACTCGCAGATTTTGGATGCTGTCAAAATTACGCTTAAGCAAAATAATTGTTTAGGGTTAAATGATGTAAAAGATAAAGAAAAATTTATTAAAGATTTTAATAAAAATTTGGAAAGTATTACTAGCTCGTCAGAACATAATGTTACTGATTTTGATACAATCAAAAGCATGTACAACAGTGCATATGAAGGTGAGTTTGTAACTAAAATTACAAATAATATTGATGGTAATAGAATTCAAGCCACAATCAATGAAACTCTTGAAGAGTATAATGTGAAGTCTGTTGATGAACTTTCGGAAAAAGATAAATCAGGCTTTGTTAAAAAATTTGAGAAAAAAATGAAAGAGCAAGATCAAGATATTCCGAGCATTTCTGAAGAATTAGATACAAACGATGCAATTAATATAATTGACAAGTTGAATAGCTTAAATACTATTGATAAACGGGGGAAAAATGATAATAAAAAATTTAGCAAAATTACAATTATTATTGTTATAATTGTAATTGTACTTATTTTTGCAGGGCTTGTAATAATTGTATTTAAAAAGAAAAAACATGTAATTTTGAAGTGAGTTAAAAAACAAACTGAAATAATTAAATTTAAAAAAGCTGAGAAGCTATGACCACCCAGATTGTGCAGACAGTACAAAAAGATCCTACTTGAAGTAGAAATTCAAAATTTAAGCAACAAACTGATTTCGTTTTACTAACGGAGTCAGTTTTGTTTTTGTTTGAATACGATAATTGTTGTAGAAGTTGATGTATTCGGATACGATGATGCGAGCCTCATCATATCCGGAAAGTTTTACCCTTTGGATACATTCCGTTTTGAAAATTGAAAAGAAAATTTCGGCTAAAGCGTTGTCATATGGATTGCCACACCTTTATATTGAAGGCAAAATGCCGTATTCTTTAATTAGGCAATAATACTGATGTGTGTATTAAAAGCCTTGGTCGCTGTGGAGTTGCAGCTCCGCAGTGTTTTTTCTTTCCTCTTTGTAGCTTTAATTGTATCAAGCACCAATTTTGCGTTTTGTTCTTTATCCATTTTGTATGCAACAATGCTGTTATCATACAAATCTCTGATGATTGATAAATACAGAAAGCTTTGATCTGTTTTGATTTACGATATATTCCTAGTCTTTCCAGCCATATACAACTTATATATGCAAAAATATATAAAAGGTTATATGAAAAGCATACATTAGACCACACTAACCACGCTTTATAGGTGGGGGGTATCAAAATCACGAAAAGATTTTGACCTCACCAACGGGCCGGGGGGTCGTGTAAATTTTTCTTAATTCAAAGAGGGTATTGAGCCAACAGGTTGATTGAACTGAAATAATTGCTCAACAAATCAACTTGAAAAAGACTACGACAACGCCGCTTATGCAATTATCCGTGCTTTTGTGCTTGAACTCGAAAAACTTGGAACGCTTTCGTCTTAAAGCTATGGTAATATAGTGAAGTATAAGATTAAGTAAAAGTTTTCGTTCTAAAAAATTATTATATATTAAATTTTGTTGCCGTAATTTTATGCTTATTTAATTCATTTATTTATTTTGTAGTATTATTTCAAGTCTGTTTAAAAACTCAAGTGTCATAATACAATCATCTGTTGCGCGGTGAGATTCATTTCGACTGATTCCTACCATATGTGCAAGGTTTTCAAGAGAATATGAGTTAGACACAATATGTTTTTTAGCAAGTTTCATAGAATCATAATATCCGTTGAAAATCTCATTAGCTTCATTTGAATTCAAGCCATATCTTTCAAGCGTTTGTGCAGTTAGGCGTTTATCAAAGCTTAAATTATGGCCTAATAGTTTTTTGTTTCCGATAGCTTCCTTTATTTTTTTCCATTCTTCTGCAAATTTTGGTGAGCCAATTAAAACTTCGTTAGTTAAATGATTAACCCTTGAGGCAAATTGTGAAACATGAAGCGTAGGCTCAAATGTCGAGTGATACAAAACAATGCCATTGGTATCAATGACAGCAAATTCAATAATTTCATCATCTCTTGAAGAACCTGTTGTTTCTGTATCTATAATTACAAAATCTTTTATTCCAAGTTTTGGATATTTATTGAGCACTAATCCGTCAAAATTAATATTAAGCTTTTGTTCAATATCTATTAAATTAATTTCTTTTTTTGCTTCTTGAATTTCTTTGATATTCTTTATACCTAAATTTACTAGAACTTCTCTTTGAATATCTGATGGATAAACAACCTTCTTGAATCCGCGCTTGTTTTGGGTAAGAATTATACCTTTGCTTATACCTAATTTTGTAGGTGAAAAAGATTTTTCATTTTCGGGTTTGTAGTTGTAACCTAGTTCTTTCAAGATTCGCTTGGCTGTTTCTATTGAAAATTCGTTATTATTACAAAAGAATGTTAATGAGCAGGATGGGCTAATAATCACTCCATTATTAATAATTCTTTGTTTATATGCAGGTGCTTTGCATTCAAAAGATTTTACTTTATCAATATTATTCAGTATTAATCTTTGAATGGTAATGTCATATACAGGCCATTTTAAACCTATATCATTATATTTATAGCTTATACCATTTGCCAAGCCTAATTCTGTTATAGTTCTAATATCATCGATAAATCCACGGCTAATTAAAAATGCAATTATTTGGGAACGCTTAATATTAAAATCAGAAAATGATTTTGAAAGCATAGATGCTGAAAGCGGTTCGCTTGAAAAGTTATATTCTATCATATATATCCTCCATTTTATATAGATTTAACATTAAGTATATCTATTAAATCACATTATGTGCTTTTATGTTAATACTTTTTAATATATTGATATGATAACACAAAATCGATAAATTTCAAATTAAATTGCTATTTAAAACAATAATGGAATTTTATTTGGTATTAATTCCGATTCGTTGAGCAAAATATTACAGTAACAAATGAAAAAGAATTGGAGAGATACAAAATGAAAGCAACAGGAATTGTCAGAAGAATTGATGATTTGGGCAGGATTGTCATCCCAAAGGAAATCCGCCGTTCGTTCAGAATTAAAGAGGGTGACCCGCTGGAAATTTACACGGACAGTGAGGGCGAGGTTATATTTAAGAAATATTCGCCGATTGGGGAACTTTCAAATTTTGCGGAGCAGTATGCGGAAGTTTTGCACAAGGACGCAGGTATGCCCGTTGCAATTACGGACAACGACCATGTTGTTGCGGCTTCGGGTATCAGCAAGCGTGAGGTGCTTGAACGCAGGGTCAGCAAAAGTCTTGAGGAGCTTATGGAAAACCGTCAAATCCACATCAAAACCGACAAGGTGCCGTCTATGAATGCCATTGAGGGCTTTGACCGTCAGGCACAGATAGTTTATCCTATCATTTACGGCGGTGATGTCAGCGGTGCCGTGGCTGTGTTTGATGACGGAAAAGGCACTTTGCCGAGCGAGGCAGACATCAAGCTTGTTCAGGTGGCGGCTTCTTTTCTTGGAAAACAGATGGAATAGTTTTGTGCAATTTGCACAAAAATCTTTTGTAAACTTTGTGTATACTATCCAACACATAGAATATAGCAAAATACCCTTGCATTTTTTGAAAAGGTGTTTATAATAGGGTGCAAGAGAGAGGAAAGTAAGGCAAATGAATTAGATTTGTCAAGATTACGAGGCGTATTCTATGAAGAAATTTGAAAAGGAAGCATATGGCTACATCAAAGATATGTTCGCTCAGCATAATATGGTGAAGCGAGTAGTTATGACGGTAATTTCCATTATCGTGATGGGCTTTGGAATTGCACTTTTCAATGTTTCGGGATTTGGTGTTGACCCCTTTACATCAATGAACATGAATATTTCCTCCACCTTGGGAATCGGTTACGGAACATATCAGCTGATTGTCAATGCCGTTATTATTGTATTTGTCGTGATAGTTGCTCACAGAGGACTTATCGGCGTGGGTACGGTGATAAATATGGTTGGCGTCGGTTACAGTTGCGAATTTTTCAGCGGTCTTATTGCTCCTCATATCAGCAACAGTCTTGCGGTTCGCATATGCCTACTTGCGGCAGGTATTATTGTTCTGTGCTTTTCCTGCTCTCTGTTTTTTGTTTCAAACATCGGCGTCGGTCCGTATGATTCACTCAGTTTTATGCTTAGCCAATTTACTCATATACATTACAAATGGCTGAGGGTCATGACCGATATTACCGTTATTATTATAGGACTCGTGGTAAGCGGAGGTTTGACTTCGCTGCTTAAAGGCGATATTTCGGGTGTTAAAAATATCGGAATAGGTACAATTATCACAGCCTTTATGATGGGTCCGCTTGTTAATTTCTTTTCTAAGCATATCACATCCAAGATTTTGGATGTTGATTATGCCGGAATAAGTCGTGATATTGCATTTTTTATGATAAAAGGTGCAATGGCTAAAAACAGAGTTCCTGCCGATTACAATCCGGCAGAACTTAACATAGATTCTCCCGATTGTTTGGTTATTACCGAGGGAGAGATAAAAGATATAAAAAATTAACTTCGCAACAAAGGCTTTCGATTAATTTCGTCAACCTTTTTAATATAGCCCCTTTTAGATTTTATATAAATTTACTCCAAATGCTTGTTATAAGCATAAAAAAGCGACTCTCGAATAAATTCGAGGGTCGCTTTTTTTGTCGTTAATTTTAGAGGTTCGATATTCTGAAAACTTTTACATCGTGCGATGCAACGGCTGTTTTGATTGTGTCGGAATGGAAGATTTCCTCGCTCCACAAATTCTTGATTTGTGCATTGTTTGTGCGGGAAATACCGAGATACTTTTCATCCTTGAGAGTTGCAAGGTCAAATTCAATCTCTTTTTTGCTGCCGCCTTTGTTGAAGAAGCAAATGGCAACATCACCGTTTGAAAGCGGACGGGCAAGAATATCGATACTGCCTTTTTTGCCGATACGCTTTGCCGGTTTAACAAGAGTGTCTTGGTCAATACGGATAAGATTTTCGTTTGTAATGATTTTGAGAATGGCATCGCTCTTTTTTGAGCCGTTTTGGAGTTCTCTCAAATCATTGCCCAAAACAAGCGGAGCAGCCATCATACACCAAAGTGTAAAGTGAGCACGGTTTTCCTCAATAGTGAGCTTGCCGTTGCCGACTTCAAGCATATCGGGGTCGTTTACATGTCCCGGAGAAGCACTTTTGTACATATTGACGGTACGGTTGTATATCCAAACAATGCTGAACCATTTTGGCATAATATCGTGGGTTGTACGCCACATATTGCCTGCCTTTGCACCCCAAGTCCACGGGTGATTTGTGCCCCATTCGCACAGGGAATAGGTGATAGGCTTTTGCGGTTCACCCGAATACATTGACCAAGCGTGCGAAGCGTCCTCAAGTGCTTTGCCCATTCGTCTGTATTGAATGTATGACGAGTCGGCACGGGTGACAACAGGGTTTTGAAGTCTGATAATGTTTTCGCCTGCCGAAAGTTTGATGATTGTTTGAAGTCTTGCATCGGGAGTGAATGCCACGCTTGGCGGGAAGAACACTTCGTTTGTGTTGCCGTTGACATTGATTTGAAGATAAGTTTCTTTTTTGCTTGCAAGTTTTTTGTAGTGGATGGTGAAAACATATTCTCCGCCCTGTGCAACATCAACTTTGAATTGAGCGGTGCCTGCACCGTGATTTAAAAATGCAATGCCCTTTTTGGTAGCCAATTCGTCAACCTTGATTGCCTTTGCTCTGCCTGTGTATTTTGCACGGTCGGGCGTAAGCTTAACAAATTCTCTTTCGCCCTTGCGGCTGATTCCGACATATTCGATAATCGGAGTTCTGCCGCTGATATATTTGTGGTGGCAAAAATCGTATTTGAAAAATTCAACACCCCAGGAAGCAAATGTTTTTGCATCGATTTCTTCATTGCCGAGAGAAGCCGGCAAATCCTCACAGGTGAGGGTGCCGTTTGATGTGTAAAGACCCATCTTAAGACCAAGCTGATTGATTTTTCTGCCAACTTGAGCCATACCGCTCGGAAAAGACTCAAGGTCGCCCTGAAGCATTCCGTTTTCATCTCTCATAGAGCTTTGCCAGCAGTCGTCAATGTTGACATATTTGTATCCTGCGTCGGCAAGACCTGTGTCAACCATAGCCTTTGCCATATCAAGAATAGTGTCCTCATCAATATGATTACGCAGTGAGTTCCAGCTTGACCAACCCATAATCGGGGTTTTGCTGCCGCCGTTGTAGTCCTCGTCCTTTTTGTAGTCAATGGTTATTTTTGACGGCGGAAAAGCCTTCATTGCACAAAGCGGACAGTTGCCGTCTGCCTTTGTTGACAAAAACCATGTAACAAACAGTACAATGGCTATTGCGATTAATACGATTAAAATAATAAGGAATATCATAACAGTCCTATCTCCTCAAAGTCTTCAAATTCCTTTTGTGCCTCTGCCCTTGTTTCATCACTTGCAAGGTCAAAGGTTGCTTCTTTTACAAAGTCTTTTTTGTTTTTAAAGTTGTATATAATTCTGTATATCCAGCAAAACGGCAACAGATACGGTCTGCCGTCTATGAACTTGACATACGGTATGTTTTTCATTTTTTTGTATGACGGAAAGAGAAGAGCCAGCTTTGTCATAAAATCGCTGTTGTGGCCGTCCTCGATTGCTTTACGCTTAACCACAGCTGCCTTGTTGCGGTTGATATTGCCGAATGCACCGAAGCCGAGCAAAAATTCTTTTGTACTGTCGGTATCATCGATGTATTTTTTGCCGACACCGAACCAATCATAACAGATTGAAAAAATGATTTGCGAAAAGCGTTTTAAGTTAAGCTCGTCCGCTTTGCTTGCAACTCTGTCAATATCGGGAGAAAAATGTTTGATGAACACTGCCAGGTCAAGTATCATCTTAACCCCTGCACCGTAAAACCAAAAGTGGTGCGCAATATGGGTCAGCAGATACAGCAGATTGTATTCAGGTTCAAGTTCACCGCAAAATCCGTCAAAATTTGCGTGATTGATTGCGCCTGCAAAGTAGGTTTCGGCATCTGCATTGCCGACCTTACCGCTGACAATTTTTGTGTGACATTCAACCAAAACATCACCCTTGTGATAGTTATAAACGGGGCCGTTGTCCTCGGTCAGTTTAAAGCCGTTGCCTACAAAAAGCTGTTTTGCCTTTGGTCTGTCGTCAAGCCTAATCAGCACATCAATGTCGCCCATAAGCCGAAGTTCGGGAGTGGGATAAAGTTCTTTCAGTTGAGCACCTTTGAAAAAGATGTGTTCAATTTCGTTTGCCGTCAGCAGTTCGTCAATCTCATCAATAATCGCTTTTTGCATATCGTAGTTGACAATTCCGTCGTAAAAGGCGTCTTTAAAAGCCCCATAAGCCGTTTTGTTTTCTTTTAAGGAACTATTGTCTTTAATTACAGAAAAGACGACAGGAGCCAAATTATGAGCATTACAAAGCTTGTAAAAGCTATTGAGGTCAACATTAATTTCGGTATTTACTTTGTTATTTTCAAAATATGCCCTGAGGCACCGAAGCATAAATTCCTGTTCTTTAGTCATCAAAATACTGCCATATTAAATACTTTTGACAAAACCGTCATTATCACTCCGGCACAGAAAACACCCAAGCAGATTACGCCGAAGCTCTTTTTTCTGTCGAGATGGAGGAGGGAGGCAAGGAGCGAACCTGTCCAAGCACCTGTTCCCGGCAACGGAATGGCAACAAAAATGAGCAATCCCCAAATGCCGTATTTGTCAATCTTATCTCTTTTTTTCAAGGTCTTTTCTTCAAGCCAGTAAATTGGCTTGTTTATTCCCGGAACTTTTTTGAGCCACTCAAAAATCTTGTTTATGAGGAGCAGAATGAACGGAATAGGTAATATGTTACCTAAAAAGCTGATTATGAAGCCTTTAAAGATGTTCATTTGAAGCAGGCTGATTGCAGTGAACATACCGAGTCTGCATTCCAAAACAGGGCAGACGGATATGATGAAAACAACAAGCCAATCAGGGATACCGTGTGAGGTTAAGAATTCTTGAAAAGTTGTAACAAACTCGTGCATAAAATCACCTTTAAATTATATTGTGTTCATTAAGAAAATTATATGCACCCGAAAGAATGTTTTTGTCATTTTCAAACTTTAGCAGATTCATTGCCTTGTCGTAGGTCAGCCAGATATAATCTTCAATTTCTTCTTTTTGAATAACGGTTGAAGTGTCTTGCGTTGTGCCGACAAAGATGGTAACCATTTTGTCAATCTTGTCACGGATTTTGTATTTTGACACACAGCTGAAGCCGTCAATCAAATTAATGTGAAGCCCTGTTTCTTCAAGCACCTCACGGTATGCGGTTTCTTCGGGAGTTTCTCCCGGTTCGATATGACCTTTTGGAAAGCCCCAATGAGCCGAGCGATTGTTTTTGATTAAAAGGTATCGCACTTCGCCCTTTATGTCCCTAAAAACGACTGCTCCGCAACTGCATTCATAAAGGCAGTCAAGTCTGTAAGTAGGGAAGTCTTTTTCAACATCAATGTATTCCTTGATGTCGTTGATTATGAAGCGGGTACTTTTCGGCGCAACAACCCAAATGTAATGATTTTTCTTTCTGTCGCTTAATATGGCAATAACTCTGCCGTCAAAATTGCGAACGGGATGATGGATGCCCATAACAAATGCATCCTGATTTTCTGTATTGTATACAGTGCCGAAATTTAATGGATAGGTGTAGCCCGCTTCGTCCGTTGAGCCGATAGGATGTTCTATCTTGACTCTAACATATTTTCCGAGCATTTTTTCACCACCGAGTATAAAAGTATATATGGCTTTATTATACATAATTTTGGCACGATATACAAGTGTTTGAGTGCAAATAATTATATTTTATGGATAGGCAAATTCGGTTGAATTTTCTTTTGCACAGTTTAGGAGTTTTATCACAGACTAAAAGGCCATCCTCGATTGAGAATGACCTTTATGTTTTAAGTATTCAGTTGTAATGTAAGCCGTTAGTTATTAACTATTAGCCTGCGATTGACTGAAGCAATTCTACAAGTTTTTCGATAACTGTATCTGCATCGCCCTTAAGCATACCGAGTACTTGGTCTACTACGCCTGCGATACTGTCGCTCATACCGCCAAGGAGTCCGCCGAGGAGGTTAACGATTATGTCGTAGTTATCTTTGTAGTTAATTGTGTTGATGAGGTATCTGAGAACAGCGATGAGTGTTTCATCCTGGTCTGATTGAACAGCAATTCTTGTGCCGAATGTTGCAACCTGTGAAGTTGTTGAAATAACTTTACCGTGGCTTGCAAGCTGGAACCAATCGATTTCAGGGAGAACTATGCCGAGTGGCTGACCCTTAATCTTGATTGTGCTGAGAATGCCGTTGAGAAGTGATACAACATTTTCAGAACCGATTACAGGTTCAAGTGTTGCCTTAAGGTCATATACATCAACCTTAACATTTGACTTGATACCAATCTTGCCGAGGAGGGCATTTACATCAACATTGAGTACATCGAGTACAACATTTACATTGATGATTGGCTTAACTGCATCAAGGAGAGCTGATACAGGAGTCAAAAGATTGTCAATCAACTGAAGCAAACCGTTGTTTGCAAAGAAGAGTGAAAGGTTTGGAAGAATGTCTGCAAGCATTTCGATAGGAGCGTTGAGAATATCTTCTACCTTATCCCAAAGAGGATTGATGATGTCAAGGAGAAGTGCGTCATATGCCTTTTCCATATCCATTCTGTAATCATACTGGGTCTTGATGTTGTATACACCGAATGCCTCAAGAAGAGGAACGATAAATGATGTGTATCCGTTTGAACCCGGAATGCTTACAATGTTGAAGAGGTTGAGGTTGCCGTTGTTAATGAGAACATCAACTACACCGTAAACCGGACGAAGAACTGCTACGAGTGCATTGAGGAATGTATCTCTGTCCTTAACGCCCCACTTGAGGTCTTCTTTCTTAACATTCTTCCAGCTGCCTGCCTTAGAGATAACATTTGCAGCCTTAGAGAATTTCTTGCCGTATCTCTTATCTGTAAGAAGATTTGCAACGTTTGTTGTTGAGAAGTCGATACCTGTCTTTGCGAGGAGAGCTGAAAGTGAGCCCATATCGCCAAGGTCAACTCCGTCTACCGCACCGTAAAGGCCGCAGGCAATTGAGCTGATAACATCATCTTTGTAAGCCATACCGCCGATAAGACCGAGGAGGCCGCCCTTGTCTGCAAGAAGTCCGCCAACCAAGCCGTCAAGCATAGGAGCAAGCTTTCTGCAGAATTCTTCATCCATGTTACCGAATGAGAAGTCATACTTCTTTGTCTTGAAGTTGCTGTAATCGAAGAATGAATCCTGAGCACCGTTTTGAGTGAGGAAGTAGAATACAGCTCTTACAATGTCATCCTTTGATGCAACTCTGAGTGAAGAGAATACACAGTTGAGGATGTCTTTAATTGTTTGATTTTTCTTGATAGCGTCAATGCTTGCGAGCATCTTGTTAAGAGTTGTTGCATTCTTAATAAGTACATCGCCTACATATCTGAGAAGAGCAACGAACATTTCGCCCTTGTCAGCCTTAACCATCAATCTCTTGTACTGGCCTTTAGCATTCTTTGCGGCACTGCTTGCAGTAACAATCTTACCGTGAGAAGCAATGTCTTTAAATGTGAATGAAGGAATCTTAATGTTAATCTTGTTCTTCTTAAGAATTGACTTAACAAGAGGAAGAACAATGTCTTGAATGTTGCACTTTGAAAGGTCTGTCAGTTTAAGGTTAAGCTTAACATTTACACCGAGTGCATCTGTAACAACCTTGCCGAGTGACTTTCCGGTGATTTGTTTGATGAGTTTATCAACATCAATACCGTTCTTCTTGAGGATGCCGATAACACCCTTCTTTGAAGTGATAGGAGCAAGCAAGTTGCTTACAGCCTGAGCCAAGCCGTTGCTGTCAATGAAGTAAGCAAGGTTTGGAAGGATAGCTGTCAATGTGCTGCCCGGTGCCTCAAGAACCTTGTTAACCAAACCAACGATTGGGTTGAGAACATCGATAATGAGGTTATCCTTAGCGTCTTCATAATCCGAAATGTATTCGTCATATGTTACAACATCATCGCAAAGGAATGCTTCAAGAAGCGGGATAACAGCATTTTCGTATCCGTTTGTACCGAATCCGGCTTCAGCATCCGAATCCATTTCAAGCAATGTTGCTGCAACGCCGTTGATGTCAAGCTTGAATGTTGAATTCTTATCGCTTGCTTTGCTGTCTACTGTAAGAACAAGAACGCCGTTCTTGATTTCAAGATAAATCTTGCAACCGTATGGGTCTGTATCCTTGATACCGCCGATTTCCGACTTCTTAACATTGATATTCTTAACCATCTTGAGGAGTTCAGCCTTTGATTTTGCATCAAGGTTGATGTCAAGACCTTTGCCTTCTGCAAGGAATACAGAAAGTATATCGTTTACAGGACGAAGAAGTGCTGCAAGTGCATTTACAAATCCTGTTTGAGCCTTTGAAGAGCCGTCCTTGAAGCCCCAGTTGAGCTTCTTAACCTTGCTCCAGCTCTTAGCCTTCTTCAAGCTCTTTGCTGCTGAAGAATATGTTCTGCCGTAGCTTGAATCCATAAGGATATTTGCTACGCCCTTAGGGGAGAAGTCAAGACCGAGTGATTTAAGAAGAGCTGTAATATCAGCTTTCTTTGCAGCGCTGTAAATACCGCCGTAAACTGTTGTTGTAAGTTTTGTAAGATTTGCATTTGTGAAGAGCAAGCCGTTTACAACTGTAGGCAAGTCTTCTGCATCAAGTACACCCAAATCCTTGAGGAGAGGGAATACATTTTGTACAAGCTTGTCGAGGTTTTCTACTGCCTCGTCAGCTTCCTTAGCTGTAATGCCCTTAGGATATACAAATGTTCTTGTAATCTTGCCGGCATATTCTTTAAATGTCCAATAAATTTCTGTAGGACTTTGAGTTACATCAAGGATTGCATTGATGATTGCAAGAATTTGAGCAGGGTCAAGTGATTCAAGCAACTTAACAATTTCAGGAGCCGCAGTCTTAACCAATCCGAGGATTACAGGTGAACTCAATAATACATCTACAAGATATGAGAAGATGAGGAGAAGTGATTCACCCGGTGTGCTTGCATTTGCAAGAGTGTTCCAATCAATGCTCTTGAGAGCAACAAGCTGACCGACTGTCATATTGATGCTGCTGATCTTGATGTTCTTGATAAGAGAAACAATAATGTCTTTCTCAGGGAGTTTAACATTAATTGTGAGATTTGAGTCAATTATGCTTACTTTTGAGCTGATAAGCGAAGCAAGATAATTAACAAGTGACGGAGCATTCAAATAATTACTGTTACCGATTATTATTTTAATTCCGCCGAATACATTGTTAACTGCACCGAGAGCGCTGTTGATAATGCTTACTACAGATGAGTCGTTGAGTATATCTCCGAGAGCACTCACAAGATTTACAAGGAATGTAGCAGGAGCCTTGTAGAATTGTGTAAGAATGCTTGAAAGCGGAGTAAGAATACCCTGAATAAGCTGGCCACTGCCGTTGAGTGAATTCCATGTATCTGCCGAAATTACACCCTCTGCACCTGTGTGCTTTGCGATTGCCGTAAATACCGGTGCCACAACAGCAGAGTAGAGATTATCCTTTTGTGATGAGTCTGTGTAGGTGTATGTAAATACTGCACCCAAAACAGCTGCAATAGGTGAAAGTGCATCACCGAGTGCACTGTAAAATTCTGACTTATCACCGCTTGACACGCCGAAGTTTACACTCTTGACATCAGTCCAGTGCTTCTTGTACTTAAGGTCATTTGCTGCCGATACCGAAGTCATACGAACAGCAAGAGAGTCAGGTGAGTAGATACCGTTGATAGCCGATGTTACGGAATGATATCTGTCGCCGCCTCTGATAAGTCCTGTCTTACCATCGTAGAATACATAATCAATAATGTTTTCAAGCAAACGATATGTGCTTGTTACGAGGTTAGAGAGGTTAGAATCTGAATATACCTTGTCAGCGTCAACCTTGCCGTCTTTTGCGGTTGTATCAAATACCTTGAGATATTCGTCTAATAATGTAAGTAAATAGTTTGTATTCTTTTCACCAATGTAATTTGATGCAGTTGTAAGCACACCTGCAAGAATGTTCTCATTTGAATTCAATGCGAAATCATTGAGTGATGAATTATCAAGGAGAGATGCAAGAATCTTATCGAGCTTTGTAAGCAAACTATTTGCATTTTTAATGTTTTTGCTTGTTAATACTTTGCTCTTATCATACTTCTTATTAGCCTTTGATGAATTAACAAGTGTAGGCTTCTTTGAAGCAGATGTTGTACTTGTTGAAGTACTCGTTGATGTGCTTGATGATGAAGATGTTGAATATTTAGGATTCTTTTTGTTTGATTCCTGAATATTCTTTACAAGAGGAATGATACCTCTTGCTTCACCGTTTTTGTTAAATGTGATGTTTGAAATGAGGTAGTAACCCGATTCATTTGACAAACCTACAAAGCCTTTTTTGCTGTTTTGTACACCAAAGGTAAATGATGCGTCATCATTTCTTGTAAGGTCGAAGAATCCGTTGAGTGCATCTGTGAGGATGCTCTTTTCACCGATTCCGCCGAGAGAGTTAAGAAGACCTGCAACAAGAGGAATGTTGTTTGTAAGCTTGTTGTTTGTTGAAATCGTGTCATTAACTAAGTCAAGAAGACCGTTAATCCATGTGCCGATAAATGCATTTGTAAATTGATCAAGAACGGCAGTAGGATTGTTTTCGGTAGCTAATGCTTTGAAGTCCTCAAGACCTGCATTGTAAGTCTGTGTAATTGTCTTATCTCTGTAAGTCTTGTCTTTAGTTGTGAACTTACCGGAATAGAGAAGAGTCCAATCGGAATTTACACCGTACTTTTTAATGAACTTTTGACCGATTTTGTCAAGAAGTTTCGGAAGTGAAACGGCGATATTGTTAAGACCTCTTTGAGTTATCTTAGCGTCATCCGATGTGTTGGCATTGTATCTGTAATCTTCGTGTGAAGAGCCAGTTGCACACTCGTTGATGTATTCTTCCGATGCTTCGAGAGCGAAGTTTGCAACTTCGACAATAAGTTCGTTGAGACCTGTTGCAAGTTGTGCATCCATTTTCTTTGCAAGAAGTGCCTTGAGGTCAAGATTGTAGATAGCCTTGTCGGCTGCATAAACACCTGTGAACATAATTGTGTCGCCGTTTATGCCGTCAACTTTTTCAAAGCCCTTGCTCTTGAGGAAGTCGCTGTATGTTCCGCAATAGTTGAGAGCTTTTTCCTTGTTACCTGTGAGATATGCAAGTGTACCCGGAATGATTGTGTTAAGGTCAAATGATGAATCCGTAATACCTATATCAGTATTCTGAATTGTGATTGCACCGCTATTGTCCTTTTTTGTAAGAGTTATGCCAAGATTTTCAAAAATTGCGTCAAGAGCTTGATATTTTTCGTCGCCCTCGGCATTAACAACCATTGGCAATACAACTTCTTCAATAAGAATTACAAGTGTCGGAAGAAGGTTAAATACGGTTTCCATTGGTTGATTGTAGAGGTTCTTCCACAAATCGTTGAGAACGCCGGTACCGTCATCCTTATACAAGGTAATCTTTGATTCCATCAAGCCGTTGATGATAGGAACAACCATTGCACCTGTTTCGGTTGATGGGTCCAAAAGACCGCCGATAGTGTTGTTAAGTGCTGTGTTAACCGCATCAATTGAGTTTGCTGCAAGTTGCTTATTATAATAGGAAGCAACTGCACTCGGCATTGTGTAGTTTGAATAGCTGTACTTGTAGTCGCTTGTGCCTTCTGTGACTGCCTTATCAGTATTATTTTCAATATAATCATAATAAGGTGATGATATATCGTTCGTGATAATACCACTTGCAACAGAACCGATTTCGGTTTTTGTAACATAACCCGAAGCGATTTCATTAAAGAATTCAATTACACTGCATGTGTCGCTGTGTCTGTATCCGACAAATCTTTTAAGATTATAACCGGAAGCTGTACTTTTTGAGTTTTGAATTCCTTTGACTTTTGCTGCAGCTTCTTTAACCGAATCTTTGTTGTTTAAGTCTACTGTGTCTTCGCCTGCAACAGATACGAGTGTGTCGACAAAATTGTTAAAGTCTGCATCTTTGAGCGCCTGCTTGAATGTGAGATAGTTCTTTGCTTCGGCAGACATTTTACATTCGTTTGATTTAATGTACTCATTGATGCCTTTTCTTAAATCGGCAACTGCAGAAGTCTTTTTCTTGAGTTCTACAACTTTGTTGTAAAGAGCCGCAAGCTGATCATCAGTGAATTTTGCGTCTGCAATTTTCTTTTCAGCTTGTTCGGCAGTCATACCGCTTTGCATAAGGATAGCCTTATTGATAGCTTCGTATGAAGCGGAAGCAAATGCATCCATTTGCTTGTAATAGGTTTTGCTCATGCTCATTGATGTGCCGTCAGGGAGCAAATCGCCGAGACATTCATAGACAGCTTTTGTAATGTAGTAATAGTCGTTCTCGCCCGGTTTATAGTTGCTGTCTGTAATATGTTTTTTAAGAACTTCTTTATAATTGCTTAATGTAAGCTTTTCGTCTTCACTGCCGCCGATCTTCTTTGTGGTAATCGGTGTGCCGCCGTCTTGTGCAAGTTTGATGTAAAGCAATGCACCCTGGAAGTTGACACCTTTTCTTGTTGAGTTAACTGCGGCCGCTGTAAGATTAGTCAAACGAACAGTTGAGCCGTCAACAGGATATACATAGTAGTAAACGATTGCTTCGGCAACAGTGTTAATCTTGAGGTCTGAGCCTGTTGCTGCAATTTGCTCTTGAGCAAGTTTAATGCCTGCCTCTACTTCAGGAAGGTTTTTAGCATCGTTAACTGTTCCGGTGTATGTAGTGCTGCCGATTGTAACACCTGATACATTTATGTTATTGATTTCCTCAACAGTCTTAGTGCCTGCTTTGATTGCACTTTTTACTTCTGCAACTTTGGCAATATTCTGCATAGCTGTAACAGCTGTTGCGATTTTTTGGCTATAATCATCGTACACAGCCTTTTCAATTTTAAGCATTGCCTGAAGCTTAGGAAATGTTTCTTTGCAATACGCTGCCACATCTTTGTTGCTACTGTCCTGATTGTTTTCACAAAATGTGTACAAATCATAGAAGTTAACATCACTGCTTTTTGCGTTTACATCTTTGAGATATGCGAAATATTTGCCGTATTTTGCATAATCTGTGTCGTTTGTAATGCCTGTGTCTGCGGAATGCTTAATCAAAAATGTCTTTTCATCGACACTTGTTGATGCACCCAAGGCATCGCCCAACAACGGGCTTGCTTTTGCTACAACCTCCTGGAGTGTAGCGTTCTTTACTTCGGCGTCGCTCATTTTGAGTAACTGACCGATTGTTTGACCGTTAATCTGAATTCCCAAAATAGTAGGGAGTGCAGTGTTAACGATTTCACCGATAGCGTCAAATGCACCGTCGGCACTTGTTACATCGTTCCAATATTTTTCGGTTGTGCCTGTTTTTTCATCTGCAAAAGCAGTGAATCCGACAGAACACGATGTAACAATCATTACTACAGCTAAGAAGAAGCTGAGTAACTTTTTGCTCGCTTTTTTCATAATCATCTCTCCTTTTCTTTTAATGATTTTCACAGCGAAAGTGTGTAAAGCAACTCACTTTACAGCTGTGACCGGAATCACAGAAGCATTTTGCACCGCCTTTTTTGGTATTTTGGCGCAAAATACCCCTATGCACGAACAATATCCAAGATTATTTATAACAAATTAAGAACACAAAGTCAATAAGTTTTTACTGAATTATAACTATATTTTAACAAACATATAATACAAACAACCGATTTTCGGGTAAAAATCACTGCATTTTTTGTTTGTCTTACAGCCGATTTTGTGTATATTTTGCAATAAACAATCTTTTATCCACAAGTTGTTGTATGTACATTTTTTCTTCAAAAAACTTTGCGAATCTTTTGACAAAATGTAAAAACATTGTAAACAATTTGTGAACTTTTTAATAGAATACTACACCTTATTTAATAAAAAATCAAGGTTTTTGCAAAAAATTCTTGCAACATTCACAAAGGTGAATATGGGTTGTTTGTGCAAATGTTACGAAAAAATTAACAAAATTCGCCGAATTAATACAATGTTATTAATATGCTAACAGTCTTGATTTTATTTGTTAAATGTGCTTTAATAATAATGCGTGAAATGTTTCATCGTTGCAGACAGAATTATGTTATCGGGATTTGTTCCATTCTTTCTGTTGCGAAGTCTTGCAATTCGGTCAGAGAAAGTGACAGATACATAGTCGATGATTCATTATCGTAATTATAAATGGAGGAAATTTAATAAAGTGAAAAAATCTAAAACCTTTGCGCGTAAAATTGTTGCAATAGTTTTGGCTGTGCTTATGGCAATGTCCACCTTTACAGGTGTGCTTACAGTATATGCAAAATCTACTGATAGCGGCCATGACAACGAACTTGCAGCAAACTTTATGACATGGGCAGAAACAACAGATAATCAAACTTGTGAAGCTCTTCTTGATTGGGTTGACGATACTCTTAACAAAGCAAATATTGCTCCTATCAAGGTTAACCTTAACTATGTTGTTGTTAACATTAACCTTAACGGTTATCTTGACAGCATTGACGGTGCACTTAACCTTGTTGGTCAGGTTAACGGTCTCTTGAATAGCTATAAGGGCCTTGTAGGTGGCGACGTTGCAAATCTCTATCTCAATCCGATTGCTGATTTGGCACATACAGAAGAAGCAAATTTGGTTACATCAAAATGCGGCTCGTCATATCGCGCAGTAAACAATGCCAAAGATATTGTTATGGCATTGGCAGAAACAATTTATTGGAACTCTAATGATGATAAGTCATCAAAAAGAAGTAATAAGAATGTAATCGGTCAGTTCATCAAAGGCAAACTTAGCTTAGGTCTTGTTAACGGTGCTGTTGATGTATATGGCCTTATCGGCAATCTTCTCAATATGTGGGACGGATACGAGTCAAACCTCGTATACAATATGCTTGCTCAGGCAATCCTTACAAAGACAAGCTGGTTCACAGAAGCTGAAGTTGCCAATTTCCAAGCTTATCTTCAGGATAACAGCAAGGGAACAAAGTGGAATTTTGATGAACAACTTCTTACAAAGCTTACAAGCGAATTCATCAGCAAAATTTCTGTTGAAATGACTTATGCTCTTGAAAGAAAAGAAAACACAGACGGTACGGTTACATACGAGCCTACCGACTCATCAAAAACCCGTTATTCAAAGATTTTAAAATATCTTTCAAATAACAATTTGAGCGAAAACGATAAAAATATCGCAAAAGCTTCAGAGGCTCTCGGTTATGACCCTAACCTCAGATACGATAAGAACGGTAACGGTATGATTTACCTCTTCAGATACGGTAATGCAAACGGCGGTGAGGATACTCTTACCCTCAGCCCTACCGATAAGTTCTATGATATCGTAAACAAGGCTCTCAAGATTGTTTGGAAGACAACACTTAAGCCGACACTCAGAACAATGCGTGTTAACAACAGCATGGATTGGTACAAGGGTCACGGCGGTAACTTTGATAATGTATATTATTATTGGTTGGCAAGCCAAAACAATATGATTGACCACGACAAATGGGAAAATAACTACACGCCTGAAAAGTTCGACAAGTTCTTGAAAGCTAAGTATGCAGATTATAACTGCTCGGACCCTCAAGAATTCAGAGATTTGATTGAAGCTACTTTCGATTATGACAGAGCTGAAGTTGAAAATCCTAAGTACAATTGGAGAGATGTAGCAGCAAGCAATGACTACATTACAGCTGAAGGCAAAAAGGAAAGCATTCTTTTCGGTAAGCTTCGTTACAGCCCTCTTGCTGATAAAGTCTTCAATATGCAGACAGGTCCTATCAACCTTTACTTCATGCAAACAGGTTTTGATAACTTGGAAAAATTTATCGACAACTATGTTGACGGTAAGACAAGCTATCCAAACATCGTTGCAGCTCTTAACAACGGTCTTGTAGCAGCAGTTAAGGACTTGTTCCCTAACTCAACAAACATCGGTTTGGGCAGAAATAATCATGTTGATACAAACCTTACCCGTCCGGTTTTGGCAGAAACAGGCACAAATCCTGGTATCAGCGAAATTGCAAGCACACTTGTTTCAAACACAATGAAGATATTTGAGTATGCTGCTAACGCTGCCGATGAAAACATTCTCAGTGCTTTCTATCATAATAATAATATTACGGACAAGACATCAAGCACACACTTGACAGAAGCAAACTTTGAAGAGGCTATGATTCCTCTCCTTGTTGGCTGCATCAAGATTGTTGACGCTACAAAGAGTATTCACAACGAAGACTTTGATATGGCTAAGTCAGCTGAAGATGTTGCTTATTTGGCATTGAGAGAACACCTCTCATATTCACAGCCTAAAAAGGATTACGATCAACTTGTAACAACAGCAAGCGGTTCATATGCAGCTGCTTATGATGTTAACGGCGACGGAAACAAGTCTATGTTTGAGGACGCTATTCTTCCTATGTGCCGTGATGCAGTAGGTTATCTCCTCAGCTCAATCGTTCCTTGCCGTGATAAGAACGGCAAGGTTTGGGATTTTGACAAGTCAGACCCTGTATCGGACAATACTACATTGTTCGACCTTTTGAATTCTGTAGTTTGCTACTATGCTTCGACAGAAGAATTCACAGAACCAAGCTATAATAAGATAAGTACCAAAACATATGGTAAGGGCGTAGCCGCTCTTCTCGGTGTAGTTGATGAAAACGGTACATGTCTTGTTAAGATGAGCAATTCACTTTGGCAGAACCTCAGCGAAATCGCTAATAAGATTTGGCCTACAATCGGTACATTGCAGTACGGTACTGCTTCTAAGGCAGGTCAGGCAAATGCCGAAGAACTTGTTTATGATACAGTAGTTAAGTCACTTATCAACATTTCTGATACTCACGGTACAGAAAAGACAAGAGGCCTCACAACAATTGTTAAGCAGTTGCTTACAATCTTTACAGCTGAACCTATTATGAATAAGGGCGTTGATGTTCTTATTTATGATGATGTTGTAGCTTCACTTGTAAACAGCATCTTTGGTGCAAAAGTTTCGGGTCAGCAATATAAGGAAGTAATTCCTACATCAACAGAAATGGGTAAAACATCTACTCCTTTCGACAGCTTGGTTAATGAGGCTGTATTTGCAAGATACAAGGGTGACGGTTCAAACGAAAACGGTGTACTTGGTATTTTGATAAGCAATATTTATTGCGCATTCGGCGGTGTAACCGCAGTAACAAATAAGACACGCGGCGACGGTTGCTGGCAGGGTGCTATGTTTGCAGTTAAGGCTGTAAGCTACTTTGTAAACGGCTTCCTTCCACAACTCGGAGACCATAAGTTCGGTGCTGCTTCAATCTCTGTAAATGACCCTTCGCGTTCAAACTTCTCATATGGTGATGATATCACAAATACATATGTAACAGTTAAGAACGAATCGGTAGGTCTTAACAGATTCTATAAGGATGCAAATGGCAATGTTACTGTTGATGACAGATATTTCATTGAAGTAACAGACTTGACTTCGGATTCAAGCTCAATCAGAGTTAATGCTCCTAAGGGCGTTATCGCTCCTGAAAAGAGCGTAAGAGTACAAGTTATGGGTAAATATCCTGAAGAATCACAAATAGTTAAGTTTACTCTTAATTATAACATTTATAAGGGTACAACAACAAATCCTAAGAAGCAACTCAAGTATTCAAACCAAACAGCTGTTTGTTACTTGAACCTTTCATCAGATAAGGGTTGGTACGGTACGCTTACAGACGCTGATACAGGTACAGGTACAGTATTCTCAGTTGAAGGTTCTCAGACGGCAGGTGATTACGGTAATAAGCTTGACAAGATGGTTCTTTCAAGCACAAACCCTGCACAGGCTGAAACAATTGGTATTAACGTGTTTGATATCGACGGCGTATATGATGCAGATAAGAACAATATGGCACGCTCAACATACACAACAGAAACTATCAATAATGTAGAATATGTTGAAGCAACAAATGTTGACAAGTACGACTATCGTTTGGATACAGTTGATGCAGACGGCAACATCCTTAAGAAGGGTGAATGGGTATGCGGTGATGCTGTAAATGTTAACGGCGTAACAGTATACAAGGGTTATACTCTTGATGAAGTTAAGCAGTATACACAGCCTAACGGTAAGCCTATCGCAGGTGCCGTTACAAGAACTCACGTTGCAGCTTCTGTTAAAAAAGGTGAGACAAACGCTGCACTTAAGCCTATCTATGATTCAAACGGCAATGTTGAGAGTGTAGGTATTGCACCTAACGCAATTGTTAACGATTGTGCAACAGCAGCATCTCCTATCAACGGTATCAACTTTGTATCATTTAAGGGTGTAGAAGCTGACTTTAAAAAGTGGATGAAGGTACAAGAGCAAGTTTCATCAATTGCTGCCGGCGATTATACAATTAATCTTAAGGGCTATTCTGGAACTTCAACAAATATTGATCTTGGTGCTCCTATATCTGTTACAGTTGCAGATACAAGCGGTGCCGATACACTTCAGAGAGCTTATCAAAATGCTTCGGCTCAGATTAATGCTTATCAGCCAAAGGATTATAAGGATTACAGCAGTTCTAACAATTCATCTGTAACATACACTGCTATTCAGGATGTATTTACAAATGTACTTAACACAATTGCTCTTGCTCCTACAGAGGAAAATGCTAAGACACTCTCTGCTACAACAGAAACAGTTGCAGCAACATCAACAGTTAAAAGCACAACAGGTGATCCTGCTTACAAACCTGCAACAACAGTTTCAGATAAGGTAGAAGGCAAGTTCTACAAGAAGGGTAATTATTACTATCTTGATGAGAACTACAAATTCCCTGTATTCAGCAATCAACTTATCACTGATTCTGATGTAACAAACGGTAAGGATGTTCTCGGCCGTAAGGTTGAGAAGCAAGGTGATGTATACTACCTTGTAAATGATTATGTATACGAAAAAGCCTGGGATGCAACAACTTATGCTTATCCGTATTATGGCACAACAAATAAGATTGCTCAGTATGAATCCGGTAAGGACATAGACGGCAATCCTATTATGAGCAATTATTATTCAAAGGAAGAACATTCGTATTACAATTCAAATGGTACGAAGGTAAATGCTTCCGATACTTGGGCATATACTTATGTAAATACCCAAACAATTACAAAGCCAAATGACGGCAAAGAATATCGTAGCGTATATGCTCAATTCCAAGATTATATGACTTATAATATCAACCAGACATTGACAAAGATTGATACATCTTCAATGGCAGGTATTACCGGTGAAGGCGGACTTATGGAAGAACGCAGCGGTAAGGAAAGCATTAACTATGATGTTGAATCATACGAAAAGATGGTTCAGGTTGCCAAAGAGGCAGAAGCACTTGTAACTAACACAGGTGAGATGGATGAAAACGGCAAGTACATCTATAGCACAACCGCAACATCCGCACAGCTCAAGGAAGCTGTACAATCCTATAAGGATTACAACGCTCGTGTAGTTGCTCGTGGTTATGAAGGTGAAAAGCTTGAAGCAGAGCTTGCTCACCTTACAGGAACAACAAAAGCAAACATTACTGCAACATTTGATGAAAATCCAACAACTAAGGAAGTAACTAACGGCGTCGTTATGATGACAGCAGGTACTCCTAAGTATGGTAAGATTGTAAACGGTAAGCTCGTTAACAGCGGCAGCACAGTTTACTCAGACGTTACTTGGACAAATTATGTAAATGCTCTTGCAAAGGCTGTAAAGGTCGCTAAAGATGCTAAACCGGAAAATATCTCCGGTACATATCAAGCTAAGAAGAACCTTGTAATTGCAGAAAATGCACTTGAAGAGCCTAAGGCTGTAACAACTTACACTGTAACAGGTGTTATCACAGAAGCTGTTGACGGCACAGGTACAGCAGGTACATATGGTCTTAGAGCAACCCTTTACAACGGTTCTCAGGAACTTGGCAGGGCAGATTCAAACGGTAAATTCACAATCGAACTTCCTATCGGCGAAACAACAACCGTAACAGTTAAGGCTACAAACGGTATTGCAAGAAAGGTAACATTTACCGAAGCTAAGGAAAATGTTCAGATTGGTATTATCGCTATCGATTACAACGGCGACGGCAAGGTTAACTCAACCGACGTTGCTCTTGCATCAAAGACTGATGAAATCGGTAAAAAGATAACTGTTGACCAGTTCAAGTCAATTTTGAAGTCGGGCGTTAATTACGCAACACTTTCATAAGTAACGGATTTTACCGCACTTAATTAAATTCCGCTAAATTAATTACGATTTAGTTTATGTCCTATGATGTCTTGCATGGGGCGTGCTCTGTGCAGGACATCATATAAAAAAACAAGAACTTTGGGGGTTTCATAAAATGAAACATACTTTAAAAAGCTTCTTAACTACCCCATTCGTTTGTTTAATTTTAATAATTTCTATGTTTGCGCTACCAATTAGCGCAAATGCCGAGGCGGGAACCCTCGGAAAAGAAACGCCGGAATTATCCTGTGTGTTTACCGACACAAACGGAAAATCGGTGGACGGCAACAGGCTCCAAGCGGGCACCTATTATGTTGATGTAGTCCTTTCCGGTATGAAGGCGGTTTCTATAGTTGAGTTAACAGCAACCTATAACCCTGAATATATTTCAGCTATCAGTGTTCTCGGTACTTATGCCGATGACCATGCTGATATGAAAAAGGGCGGTCAAAAGATTGAAAATAACACTCTTTCTGTTTTTCAAGTTGCTGAAAGTGATGATGCATCTACAATCAATAAAAACGGGACTGTAATGGTCTCACTTTCTGTTACAGTCGCATCCTCTTGTGATTTCGCAGATGTATTTGCATTTTCCAAAAATCCAAATTTATGCTTTATCGAAGCATCATACAAGGACGGCTATGACGACTGTTATGTTCTTGACACAAGTGTTGAAACCACTTACAAGACTTATCCAATGACAGCCGATGCATCTCCTTATTATCTCGTTACAGAGTTTGATGTTTCGGGTAATGTGACTGTTGCAAGCGAGCTTACGGGTGCGGCAACTACTGTACCGGCAAGCGGAATAAAGGTAACTGTAAAGGGTACCGAAATCAGCACAGTTACAAAGGACGACGGTTCTTATACTCTCAGCGGACTCGGTGTCGGCGAGTATACCCTCGTTTTCAGCGGAGCATATACCGTAGACAGAGAAGCTACACTTACAGTTGCAAGAGAAAATGCCGACTACGATCAAATTACCGTTGATAATGTAGGTGTCTGCGTTGTAGATTTCAACAAGGACGGCAAATTCAATTCAACAGATGTGGCACTATTTTCAAAATTTAAACCTGATTTAAACGGCGACGGTCAGTTTGATGAAAACGATATAGCTATATTTAAATCATTCTTAGGCAAAACAGTTGTATATACTCAACTGACATTAAATTAATTGGAGGATACTATATAAAATGAAAAAATCATTTAAAAGAATAGTTGCAGTCCTCTTAGCAGTAATGATGATTGTTTGTTCCTTCCCGTTGACAGTTTTAGCAGCTGACAGCAACAGAACAAATATTAATTTACAATTCGGAGATGTTTCGAATAAAAAAGATACTCCAAAGAACTACACTGTAGAGAGAAGAGGAGCTTCTATAAATGACTTCGTTAATTATTCCGGATTGAATTCTACTAAGTTGGATTACAGCAACGGCAAGATTGCCGGCTATAATAAAGGTGATTTCTTTACAGTCAGCGTTCTTGTTGAAAATGTTTCAAAGATTGCTGCTGCCGAAGTAGCTATTAAGTATTCAGACAGCATTTCACCTGCTTATGTTAAAAATGTAAGTTCAGGTACAGCTGTTGTTGAATACACAGATGGCAGTACCGCAATTGAGGGTTTTCAACCGCTTGAAGCAATCACCCAACAAAGCGGTGATGCTATTCACAATAAAACTCATACACTTGGTGAGACATCTTATGTTGATGCCGACAAAAAGATTATTCATGCAAAATTTGCTGCTCAAACAGGCAGTGATTATGCTGATACATCAATCATAACTGCCGGTAAACAAACCCTTACAAATACAGCAGTTTTGGCAACATTTATGTTCAAGATTGTTTCTGATGGTGCTATTACATTCACCCTTGATACACCGGAAGAAGCATATTATCTTGAAACAATTGCTAACGGCGGTAAAGTTGATGAGTACAAAACATATGTACCGAAATCAGAAGGCACAGAAGCAGAACTTGACTTTATGGGTAAAAACGAGTATAATGGTTCTACAAGTACTTCTTATACCATAACATTTAATGATGAGAATGGTAAAGTTCTTCAAACCGGTTCGTATGAAGAGGGCACAGATGTAATTGCTCCTGCTCTTCCTGCAGTAACTCATGATGATGAAAAGCACTATACTTATTCTTGGGATAAGGAAGTTGTTTCACCGGCAGCAGCCGATGCAACTTACACAAGAGTTAAGACAGGCGCTGTTCATACTTGGGATGACGGTGTTGTAACAACTGCACCAACAACCACATCAACAGGTATCAAGACTTATACATGTACTTTCGATGGCTGTGGCGCTACTAAGACAGAAGTTCTCCCTAAGACAGAGTGTCAGCACGAATATGTATGGACGTACAATAAGGATGCATACAGAGATGAGAAAAAGGTTGAACACGATGGTACAGAAACCGGTGTCTGCAGCAAGTGTGGAGATACAATCACAAGAACTGCAGTAGGTACAGGTTCACTTCGTGCAACAACATATAACCTTGTTCTTTCAGCAGGTATTGCTGTAAACTTCAAAACAAAGACGACTACAGTTAATAAGTTTGATAAGGTTTGGTGTGAGGTTCAAAAGTTTAATGCTTCAACCGGTAAATATAATGATCCTGAAATTATAGAAGATGGCGTTGCAGATGGTAAGAATACGGCATTCAAATTTACTAAGCTTACGCCTCAGGCTATGGCTGACAATATTATAGTTAAATTCTGCGCTGAAAGAGACGGAATTACCTATGAGGGAACAATTCCAGTTGAAATTATTGTTAGAGACTATGTAATGGGTCAGTTGAATAAGCAAACATCAAAAACATCTGCTGCAATTCTTTATGTTGACATGCTTAATTATGGTGCTGCTGCACAGGATTATATGAAATATAATCAAAAGGATTATATCAATTCAAAATTAACAGATGTTCAAAAGTCTTGGGCAACTCCATTGATTGCTAATGAAGATTATGTAGATTCTCAAAATCCGTCATATGTTGTTTGTGAAAATCCTAAAACTACATGGAGAACAGCTGCTCTTAGACTTGAAAGTTCAGTAGACTTTAAGTTGGGCTTCTCTGATGCTACAAAGACCGACACATTGACAGATATTAGCAATATTAAGTTTAAGGTTCAATTAGAAAATGGATTAATTAAATGGTATGATCCAATTAACAATCCGGAATTGTTTGAACCATATAAAGATAAGAAGGGAAATGTTGTAAAGGGCAGATGGTACTTTACAACAAGTGATATTGCTGTTGCAAATCTTGTTTCTCCGGTTTATTTCACAATTTGTGATGCTAACGGCAACCCTATTTCAAATACATTTAGATATAGTGCTGAAACATTTACAAAGAAACAAGTTGGAAATCCTATTAAAAATCTTCTTGATCATATGATGGTATACGCTAAGGCTGCTCATAATTATAACCTTAATGGCGGTAAGTAATTTTTCTTATAGTAAGTAATTATTTATAATTTGATGATTGCTAAATAAATACAATGGAGGTGTGAAACAAGGATGAAGTATACAAAGCCAATGGCAGAACTCGAAGAGTTCAAGGTTGCAGATGTAGTTACCACATCTGGTGGTGCTGGCGGAGACGGTACAATCGAAACTCCTGACGTAGATCTTTAATCTGCCTTATTTAGTGGAAGGAAGCGGGGAAACTCGCTTCCTTTTACTTATTTGACATTTATATATTTTATACTATATAGATTGATAAGGAGTCAGTCTGTCGAAAAAGGTTCGAGAAATCGAGCCTTTATGTTGACTTTGCATTAAGTATTATATATACTTTTTATGGAGATGATTATATGGCAATATATTTTCCTGAAAATAGAATCCCGGAAAAAGCCAGAGTAAATAGGTTTGCAAGAATACCTATAATTTCTTTTGCACTATTGAAAACTTTATTGGGCAAAAATGTTATGGGTGTTAATGATGCTATTGATGGTTTTCATTGGCATACTGATATAACAAAACATTACAAATTGTTGTGGCTTAAATTAAAATTGGTGTATTATAGATATGCATATGAATTTATGTTTTACGAATTTGTAAATTTCGGATTTGAAAATAAATCAAAAAAAGAGTGTTTGAAATATATTTCTTCATTTGAAAGAATACGATTGTTAAATGAACTGTATGTAGATACAGAAGAATGGCAAATATTTGCAAATAAGGATAGAACATATAATCACTATGCTAAATTTTTCAAAAGAGATGTTATATGCATATATGGTTTAGAAGATTTAGTTAAATATACAGAATTTATAAAAAAGCATTCTAAGTTTATTGTAAAACCAATTAAAGAGAATAATGGACGGGGAATATTTATTGTTGACTTAGAAAAAGATAATCTTAAAGCTATGGATGTTTTTAATCGTTGTCTTTCCTTAAATGGTGTGTTAGTTGAAGAATATATAAGTCAAACATTTGAGTTATCACAAATGTTCCCTAATTCGGTTAATACAGTTAGATTTGTTACTTATTATAGTGATGGAAATCTTACAAATATAGCAGCTTTTTTGAGGGTCGGCGTTGGCAATTCTGTGATAGATAATGCGACAAATGGTGGCATATTTGCTGGAATTGATATAAGTAGCGGAAGAATTGTTACTGATGGTTACAAAAAAACTGTGGATGATATATATGAATACCATCCTGATACAAATATAAAATTTAAAGGTTTTAAGTTGCCGGAATGGGACAAACTTTTGAATTTGATTGAAGATATTGTTAAAGTATGTCCAAAACAAAAATTTGTTGGCTGGGATTTTGCACATGGCGAAAACGGATGGATGCTTGTAGAAGCAAACGGCGGACCGGGATTAGTTTCTGTTCAAATATCAAATCAAAAAGGACTTAGACCTATTTTTTCAAAAACAATATTTTTGGATTCAAAAAATGCAAGCGGATATATTTCTGCAAAATTATAGCCCTGCTCATTGAGCAGGGCTATGTGTATTTATTTTGTTGGATCGTAAGTCCAGATGGAATATCTTAATGGATAATAGCTATAAGCGAGCAAACTTTTTTTGAACACAACTTCTTACTTGCGCATATTTGGCAACATCGGGATTGAGTTCTATTCCATAAAGTTGTCCCGGAAATTTGATTCTTTCCATTTCTGCAAGAATTCTGCCTTTGCCACAACCGACATCAATGAATTTGTCATCTTTGTTGAACTTCATATCTTTGAATACTTCGTCAAGTGCCAAATATCTTGCCGACTCGCTTCCTGTTGCTTGCAAAACTTTTCTGTCGACAGATGCAATATATTTAGTTAATGATTTTCCACAAATCTTAAAATCCTTAACCATATCACAAGCTGTTGTGATTTGACCCGACAATTTGCGGTACAAAGTACCTGCCTTGGTTGTCATATACCAAGTTTGGTAATATTCTTTAAGCGTTGTAGGTTTGCTCATTGTTTATTCCTTTTTATCCGTTAAGAATTTCGAAATTCTTTTTATTGCATTTGTAGAGGTTCTTAAAGACCTCAAAGTTACGGTCGTAAACTGCTTTGTTTGCCTTGTTTGGATGGTAAGTAATCTTAGCCGGGATAAGCTTTTTAACTTCTGTCATTGAACTTATCATACCCGTACCTACTGCGATACAAGCCGCAGCGCCAACCGCACCGATATTTTGCGGTGAGTCAACAACTTCAATATCTCTTTGGAGAATGTCGGCAAGAATTTGGCAGGTTGAAGCACCGAGTGCACCGCCGCCGCAGAAACGAACAGCGTTTGTTGTCTTGTACTTTGCAACCTTTTGCTCCTGACGCTCAAGCATCCATCTCATATGGAAGCAAACGCCCTCAACAACGGCTCTGATAAGTTCGGTCTTGCCTGTTTCAAGGTGAATGTTGAAGAACATACCTGCGGCATTCGGGTCTTCAAACGGACATCTGTTGCCGTGAAGCCACGGAGTGAATACAACGCCGTCAGAACCCGGGTTTGCTCTGTCGATAACTTCTTCAAGATAATCGTAAAGGTTGAAGCTCTGCTCCTCCAAATCGTCCTTTTTGTGGCCGTATTTTTTGAGGAATATGCCGATTTCGTCAAGTGCAAGGTGGTCCTTAACCCAACCTACGCATTTATTTGAAGTTTCAAGTTCGGCAAAATAATTGTAAGTTTCAGGGTTTGCGCCTACGATAGCCGCCATCATAGCGCCTGCGTCAACAAGCTGTTCCGGAACAACGGTTCCTACCCAGCCTGAAGTGCCTGAATAAATGTGAGTGTCGCCGATTTCGGTTGCACCTGCGCCTACGCCGATAAGTGATGCGTCACCGCCGCCGCCGTAAACAGCCGTGCCCTCTGCAAGTCCGAGTTCTTCAGCGGCTTGCTTTGTAACTTCGCCGACCTTTTCCGTACTTGCTTTGATAACAGGCATGTGCTCGATATTAACGCCGACCATATCGCAAATAGGCTTGCACCAGCCCTCGTGACCTTTGCGTGTGTCGTAAAGAAGTGTGCCGAATGCAGAGTCGTTTGTCATAACAAATTCGCCGCTGCAACGAAGAATCATATATTCCTTAACATCAAGCCACTTGTAAATACGCTTGAAATTTTCAGGCTCGTGAGCCTCAACCCACTTGTATTTCCAAATCGGGTCTTTAACCGATGACGAAACCGCACCCGTGTACTTTAGATATTTAAGAAGTTTTGTAACCTCTGCGCCCGCAACCTGAACACCATGTGCAATGCCTTTTTTGATTTCTTCTCTTGCACGCTGGTCCATATATGTCATAGGACGGCGGATGCACTTGCCCTCTCTGTCAACAAGAACAAGACCCTGCATAGCCGAGCAAAAGCTGATACCCTCGATTTGCTCTTTTTTGACTTTCTTGCATTTTTTGAACACTTCCTTTGTGGTTACGCACATTGCGTTCCACCATTCGTCTGCGTCCTGCTCGCTGCCGCCTTTAACGCCGGTTTCCTCGTCAACATAAAGGTTGTAACCCTCTGTTGCCGATGCAAGAATTTTCATTTCCTTGTCGATTTCGATAAGGCAGGTTTTGATACCCGTAGTACCGATATCATAGGTGATTACATACTTACTCATATTATCCTCCGTATATAAATATAGTTTGTTAACTATTTTTCAAAAGTAAATGCCGACTCAATAAATTTGAGCAGCTGTTTTACTATTTGGTCTTCCGACAGTTCGGCTACATCAACGCCCGTATAAATCTCAAGCCTGTTGCGATAGTAGTCGCAGGTGAACGAAAACTGCAACGAAGTCAGCAAATTGTCAAGGAAAAATGCAAAAAGACGAGGGTCCATATCCTGTCTTACATCACCGTTTGCAAGTGCGTCGGTAATACATTTTACATATTTTTTGCTTGTTTTGCCCTCAATGGCTTTGGCAAATTCCATTGCCTTTTCGCTGTTACGCTCGGATGTTATTTCGTTGTAGAGTTTAACATAGTTTGCATCCTTTTGGCTGAGCTGACAGGTTGTTCTTATCAACTTTTCGGCTTTGGTAAGAAGCTTGTCATCGCTTTTGAGTATTTCGTCAACCGCGTCATCAAGGATTGACATACCACGCTGAATACAGGTGATGAACAAGTCCTCTTTGGTGCTGAAATATTTGTACATCAGTCCAATGCTTATTCCGGCTTTTTTTGCAATTATATTTATATTGGCTTTTTCGTACCCTTTAGAAGCAAATTCATTAATACCGACTTCAAGTATTTTTTCTTTTCTCTCGTCGGAAGCCCTCTCAAACGCTTCTTTATATCTCTTTTCAAACATAAAAATCTTGATTTTGTAGCCTTGCACAAAAGGTGAATAACTTGTTTGTGCAAATGCTCCAAATCTCCTTTGGTGAGTATTAATTCACTAAGAACATATTACCATTTTTTAATATATAATGCAACAAAAATAACTAAAAATTCGCAACATTAAAGTTGACAAATCGGTAAAATGTGATATACTTAATTTGTAAAAGCTGTGAGCACTCGCTCACCAATTAATTAGTGAGTAACCGCTCACCATAAAATCTAAGGAGGAAAATTATGGATACAAGATTCGCTATTACAGAGTATCCTAATGCTGCTGCGCTTACAGCACAGCTCGATGCATTAATCAAAAAACCAATCTACTCTATCAACAGAGCAGCTCTTAAAGAGTATGAAGATGAATACTTCACAAAGAAGTGTGCTAAATCTAAGGAAATGATTACTGAAGCAAAGCAAGTAATTCCCGGCGGCGTTCAGCACAACCTTGCGTTCAACTATCCGTTCCCAATCGTTATGACAAAGGCTAAGGGCAATAAGCTTTGGGATATCGACGGCAACGAATATTTTGACTTCCTTCAGGCAGGCGGCCCTACAATTATCGGTTCAAACGACGATGTTGTTAAAGAAAAGGTTAAGGAACTTCTTGATGACTGCGGTCCTTCAACAGGTTTGTTCCACCCTTACGAATATAAGCTTGCAAAGAAAATCAGCGAGTGTGTACCATCAGTAGAAATGTTCCGTATGCTCGGTTCAGGTACAGAAGCATGTATGTGTGCTGTTCGTGTTGCTCGTCTTGCAACAGGCCACAAGAATATAATTAAAATGGGCGGCGCTTACCACGGCTGGTCAGATCAGCTTGCTTGGGGTATGCGTGTTCCGGGTACACTTAACCTTCAATCACACGGTGTTCCTTTGTTTGTATTCAAGCACACACAGGAATTCTTCCCTAATGATCTTAAAGACCTTGAAAAGAAGCTCATCATCAACAAGTTCCGTGGCGGCACAGCTGCTGTATTCATCGAGCCATGCGGCCCTGAATCAGCTACCCGTCCTGTTGATAAGGACTTCCCTAAGGGCGTACAGGCACTTTGCCGCAAGTACGGTGCTCTTCTTGTATGTGACGAAGTTGTAACAGGCTTCCGTATCGGTTTGTCAGGTGCTCAGGGTTACTACGGTATTGATCCTGATATCACAATCTTCGGTAAGATTATCGCAGGCGGCTATCCGGGTGCAGGCGGTATCGGCGGTCACAAGGAAGTTATGAAGTATCTTGGCGCAGGTCTTGATAAGGCTGAAGGCAAGAAGATTCATAAGGCTATGTGCGGCGGTACAATGGCTGCTACACCTATCTCTTGCTGTGCAGGTTACACAGTTATCTGCGAAATCGAAAAGAGAAATGCTTGCCAGGTTGCAGGTCAAATGGCTGACAGACTTGTTAAGGGTCTTAACGAATCAATCAAGAAGTACGACCTTCCGTTCGTATGCTACAATGTAGGTTCAATCTGCCAGTTACATACAGTTGCTACAATGCACTTCAGAATTAATTGGAAGAAGCCTTGGACAATTCCTTCAGTTCTTAAGGAAACAGGCATCCGCCAGACAGAAATGCAATATATGGGCGCTGCTTATATGGCAGAAGGTCTTGTAACACTTGCAGGTTCTCGTCTTTACACTTCAAGCGCTTATACCGAAGAAGATATTGATGAATGTATCAAGAGATTCGACAAGGTTCTTTCAAAGTGCGAAAAGATTGATTATTGATTAACGGCATAATTAGGGCGGTTTTGCGACCGCCCGTTTGTCGCTTTATAATTTACATAAAATAAGGGGAAAAATATGGCTTACGAAATTGAAGAAGCTAAAAGATTAGTTGTTGAAGCAGGCAAAAAGCTTGTTGAATCCGGTCTTATTGCCCGTACTTGGGGTAATGTTTCCGCTCGTATCAGCGATACTCAGTTTGTTATCACTCCGTCGGGCAGAGCTTATGAAGACCTTACTCCCGATGAAATTGTAGTTGTTAACATTGCAGACTGTTCACACGAGGGCGATATTAAGCCGTCATCCGAAAAGGGTGTTCACGCAGCGGCATATCGTCATCATCCTACGGTTGATTTTGTTATTCACACTCACCAAAGAGCGGCTACAATCGTTTCCATCACAGGTATGGAAATCAGAAATGTATATGATGAATTCAAGGGCGTTTTGGGCAACAAAGTTCCTTGTGCTGATTACGCTATGTCTACAACAGATTCACTTCGCAAGAAGGTTGAAATGTGTATTCAGATGAACCCGGGCAGCCGTGCAATTATGCTTATGCACCACGGCACACTTTGCATGGGTGATAATTATGACCACGCATTTGCTATTGCCGAAAATCTTGAGAAGTGCTGTGAAAAGGTAATTAAGGACAATTATCTTCGTCATTCGTGGGATAAGGTTTATTCGGATGACGCAAGAAGAGCCTTTTATCTCAAAAAGCACAATGCAGGCGAAATGCCGGCAGAAATCTGTGACCTCGGTTCTTCTGTAAGAAACGGCAACCGTTTTACTCTTACAGTAGGAGGCAAGTCTGTTGATGTTGACCTTGAAACAGGACTCGGTATCAACGGCATTGCTCCAAAGGTAGAGAAAATTCACAGAGCTATTTATAATACAGAAAATGTTACAATGATTAAGCACCTTGCAACTCCTGATGTTGTTGCTGTGTCCTGCCTTGATGAAACTATGGAACCTATGATTGACGACTTTGCTCAAATTGTCGGTCTTGATGTAAAGTGCGTTCCGTGGATTAACGGCGACACAGACGATTGTGCAAAGGAAATCGGCAAGGCTGTTGAAAAGAGAAATGCAGTTCTTGTTCAGGGTATGGGTGCAATGATTACCGGTAATAACGACGGTGACCTTCAGGCTCTTGATATTATTATGGACAAGGGTGCTGCCGCTCAAATCGATTGCGATATTTTCAATCGTTCTCACTATGTTCCAAAGGCAGAATGCTTCCTTATGAGAACGGTTTATCTTGCAAAGTACAGCAAGCAAATCGACGAGAAATAATAATAGACTGTGATAAAGTTCCTGAAGCACGCCAATAAAATAAACTAACCGCTTAATGCCTCCCTTGTGTAAAGGGAGGTGGGTGCGATTTATCGCACTCGGAGGGATTGTAAAAGTGCCGCAAACATCGAGTTTACGGCACTTTTGGCGTTTTTCGTTTTTTGCTCAGTCGAGGTATTTATATACATCTTCCTTCGCAAGAAAACGAAATTCAGAAGCTTTCTCAACAGCCTATAATGTGCAAAAATACTTTTTTAAAAAACTGTTGACAATATATAGGTTTTTATATATAATATAAATGCTGATTTGCCGGCGTGTCGGAATTGGCAGACGAGATAGACTCAAAATCTGTTATCCGTTTGGGTGTGTGGGTTCAAGTCCCACCGCCGGCACCAGAAAGAGAACGATGAGGACAATCCTTGTCGTTTTTTCTTTTATATATTGCATATACTATTATAAAAGGAGAGGGTTATATGTGCACAGCCGCAACCTACAAAACAAAGGATTTTTATTTTGGCAGAACTCTTGATTATGAATTTTCTTACGGTGACAGCATCACGGTTACACCCCGCAATTATCCGTTTGATTTTCGCTTTGAGGGCAGAAACGACAACCACTATGCCATCATCGGTATGGCACATATTGCAAATGACTACCCACTTTACTATGATGCCGTAAACGAAAAGGGCGTTTGCATTGCAGGGCTTAATTTTGTGGGCAATGCTGTTTATGCAACCGAACCTTGCGAGGGCAGGCAAAATGTTGCACAGTTTGAATTTATCCCGTGGATTTTGTGCCAATGCAAGGATATGTCGGAGGTGCGTGAACTCCTCGGCAATATAAACATCACAAACACTCCGTACAATGAACAATTCACTTCCGCACAGCTTCATTATATAATTTGTGACAAAAACGAGTGCATAACCCTTGAATGTATGGCAGACGGAATGAAGATATATGACAATCCGGTGGGCGTGCTTACAAACAATCCGCCGTTTGATGTGCAGATGTACGAGTTCAGCAAATATATGTCGCTTTCACCTCAGCAACCAAAGAATAATTATGATTTTGATTTGCAGTATTTCAGCAGGGGAATGGGTGCACTCGGCTTGCCGGGCGACTTGTCATCACCGTCACGCTTTGCCAAGGTTGCGTTTACAAAACTTAATTCCAAATCTGCCGATGATGAAAAATCAAGCGTAGGTCAGTTCTTTCATATTCTCGGTTCTGTTGACCAGCAGCGTGGATGTTGCGAGGTTGCCGATGGCAAGTACGAAATCACGATTTACACATCTTGCTGTAATGCCGATAAGGGCATTTATTACTACACAACCTATAATTGCCGCAAAATCAATGCGGTTGATATGCAACGTGTTGACCTTGATAGCGACAAGTTGTTTGCATATAACTTAATTGATGAAGAAGATTTCTTTTTCCAAAATTGATAAAAACTCCCGAAGCGTATTCGCTTCGGGAGTTGATTTGTTATTGGCGTGCTTCGGGAACTTTATCGGCAGTCTTATCAGTCCGGGTAGCCGTTAGGGTTTTGACTCTGCCATCTCCAAGAGTCTTCGCACATTTCTTCAATGCCTCTTTCGGCTTTCCAGCCAAGTTCCTTGAGTGCCTTGGATGGGTCGCTGTAACAGGTTGCAATGTCGCCGGCTCTGCGAGGCTTGATTGAGTAAGGAATCTTTACTCCGCTTGCTTTTTCAAAAGCGTGAACAACATCAAGTACGCTGTATCCGATACCTGTACCGAGGTTGTAGATGAACAAGCCTTTGTCTGCTCTTACTTTTTCAACAGCCTTGAGGTGACCGAGTGCAAGGTCAACAACATGGATGTAATCTCTTACGCCTGTGCCGTCATGAGTGTCGTAATCGTCACCGAATACGCCGAGTTCTTCTCTCTTGCCGATGGCAACCTGAGTGATATATGGCATAAGGTTGTTTGGAATACCGTTAGGGTCCTCACCCATTGTGCCGCTCTTGTGTGCACCGATTGGGTTGAAGTAACGAAGAAGGCAAATGCTCCAGTCGTTGTCGCTTGTATAAAGGTCTTGGAGCATACACTCAATGATGTATTTTGTTCTGCCGTATGGGTTTGTAACTCCGCCAACCTGCATATCCTCGGTGAGAGGAGAAATGTTGTTCATACCGTAAACGGTAGCCGATGATGAAAATACAATTTTCTTGCAACCGTTGTTTCTCATAACATCAAGCAAAACAAGTGTGCCTGTGATGTTGTTGTCAAAGTATTCAAGAGGCTTTACACAGCTTTCGCCGACTGCCTTAAGACCTGCAAAGTGAATTACACTGTCGATGTCCTCGGCATCAAAAACCTTTTGCATACCTTCTTTATCTCTGATGTCTACTTGATAAAAAGGGAAGTCCTTTCCTACAAGAGCCTTAATTCTGTCATAAGATGATTTTTTGCAGTTGTAAAGATTGTCTACAACAACAACATCAAATCCTGCATTCATAAGTTCAACGCATGTGTGCGAACCGATGTATCCGAGTCCGCCTGTTACTAATACTGACATAATGATGCCTCCTAAATAATATAAATGTTATATTATCGTTAGAGCGAATTGTTTCGCCCTGACGGTTTTGTTTTTATTACAAATTAATAAGCTTTGCCCCAGTAAACCATACATTTGGCAGGCTTGCCGCAGCATACGCATTTGTCATCAATGTGCTCTTGTTCAAGCGGAATGCAACGAGAACCGACACCGGTAACTTCCTTAACCTTGTCTTCGCAAGCCTCATCACCGCACCACATGGCTTTTACAAAGCCGTCGCCGTTCTTTTCAAGGTCGGCAATGATTTCGTCCATATTGTGTGCAATGTATGTTCTGCGTTCTCTGTTTTCAAGAGCCTTTTCGTAGATGCCCTTGCGTACTTCTTCAAGTTTTTCAAGGATAACTTCTTCAATCTTGTCAAGAGGAACGATTGTCTTTTCTCTGTTGTGGCGGGTAACAACAACGCATTGACCTGCTTCAATATCCCTCGGACCGAGTTCGATTCTTACAGGAACACCCTTCATTTCGTATTCCGCAAACTTCCAGCCCGGAGTGTTGTTTGAATCGTCAATTTTTGCTCTGCAAACCTTGTTGAGTCTGTCGCAAAGTTCGTTTGCCGCATCAAGAACACCGTCTTTGTGCTGTGCAACAGGAATAACGATTGCCTGAATAGGTGCAACTGCCGGCGGGAGAACAAGTCCGTTGTCGTCACCGTGAGTCATAATGATTGCACCGATAAGACGAGTTGTAACACCCCAAGATGTTTGATGAGGGTATTGGAGTTGATTGTTTTTGTCTGCAAACTGAATGTCAAAAGCCTTTGCAAAGCCGTCACCAAAGTAGTGGCTTGTGCCTGCCTGAAGTGCCTTGCCGTCGTGCATAAGTGCCTCAATGCAGTATGTTCTTTCCGCACCTGCAAATTTGTCGCTCTCTGTCTTTTGACCTTGGATAACAGGCATAGCCAAATCCTCTTGGCAGAATTTGGTGTAGATGCCAAGCATTTTTTCTGTTTCTTCGATTGCCTCCTCAGGTGTTGCGTGGAGTGTGTGACCCTCCTGCCACAAGAATTCTCTTGAACGGAGGAACGGTCTTGTTGTCTTTTCCCATCTTACAACAGATACCCACTGATTGTAGAGTTTAGGCAAATCTCTGTGAGAGTGAACAATGTTTTTGAAGTGTTCGCAAAAAAGAGTTTCGCTTGTAGGTCTTACGCAAAGACGCTCTTCAAGCTTTTCGTTTCCGCCGTAGGTAACCCATGCACATTCAGGCGCAAAGCCCTCAACATGGTCTGCTTCCTTTTGAAGAAGTGATTCCGGGATGAACATAGGCATACAAACATTTTCATGACCTGTTGCCTTGAACATTCCGTCAAGTATTCTTTGGATATTTTCCCAAATTGCGTAGCCGTAAGGTCTGATTACCATACAGCCCTTAACGCTTGTGTATTCGATAAGCTCTGCCTTTTTGCACACATCGGTGTACCATTTGGCAAAGTCCACATCCATTGATGTGATGTCATCAACCATTTTTTTCTGATTATTTGCCATAACAATCTCCTATAATAATATTATTTACATTATATATTTGCTTCAGCCTATTATTATAAATGATATTTTGAAAAAAGTAAACCGATTTTTTAAAATAACCTGTCTCTTTACAAAGATATTACAAATAGTAAGGTGGCATGACACAATTAATATACAAATAGTAAAGTAAACGACAACGGTAGGTATAAAATTGCACAAAATTACTTCACTTTTCTTGGCTATTTTTATCATACGAATGTCAAAAATGTGAAAAAGCTGTATTGCAAAATTCAAAGTTCGTGGTTATAATGAGAGTAAAAGCAGGTGAAAAAAATAACAATCTTTTTAAACCTGCAAATATATGGAAATGGAGGAATGACGATGGCATTAGCACCTATTAGTATGAGCGTCAATTTGCAGGAAGAACTCCAAAAGCAACTCAACATCGACGAAGTGTTCGGTTTTGACATCAAGGGCGTGCATGTAGGCTTTGATGAGAGCACGGTTGTTTCCTGGATTATTATTGTCGCTGTGACGATTTTGGCTATATTCCTCACCCGAAACTTAAAGGTTCAGGGCGAAATATCCAAGCGTCAGATGATACTCGAAATGTGCTATGAAAAGGCAGAAGCATTTTTCAAAACCGTAATGGGTCCGAAAGTGGAAAAATACATTCCGTGGCTTATGAGTATGGCTTTGTTCATCGGTGTGTCCAATATGATTGGACTTCTGGGATTCAAGCCGCCTACAAAAAGTATGCAGGTTACTGCGGCAATGGCACTTACCACAATCGTGCTCGTAGAATATTGTGCCTTTAAGGACAAGGGTGTCCTCGGCAGGTTTAAGGAATTCACAAAACCTGTGTGGATTGTAACTCCTATCAATATTCTTGAAGTGTTCACCAAGCCGCTTTCACTTTGTATGCGACTTTTCGGTAACATTATCGCAGCGTTTACCATTATGGAGTTAATCAAAGCGGTTCCGTTTATGAAACTCGGATTTCCGGCTGTGTTCAGCCTCTACTTCGATTTGTTTGACGGACTGTTGCAAGCGTACATTTTCTGTTTCTTGACAGCTATTTACCTTCAGGAAGCCGTAGAGGAGTCCGAAGAAGAGCCTAAGGAAGCAAAGAAAATGCGTAAGGCACAAAAGAAAGCCGAGAAATTGGCAAAAAAACAAGCAAAAAAAGAAGCTAAAGCTGCGGCTTAAGCACATAAACAACGATTTATATTTTAAGGAGATAAAATTATGACAGGATCAATTATCGCAATCGGTGCAGGTATTGCACTTTTGTGTGGACTCGGTGCAGGTATCGGTATCGGTATCGCAACAGGTAAGGCAGTAGAAGCTCAGGCTCGTCAGCCTGAAATGGCAGGTAAAATTCAAACAACACTTATTCTCGGTGCGGCTTTGTCCGAAGCAACCGCTATTTACGGCTTGATCGGTGCTATTTTGATTATCTTTATGGTAAAATAGTCAGACCTACCGTTCATTTTAATTGAAAGGAAATCAGCAAATGTTAAAGTTTGATTTTAATTTGCTTTGGACAATATTCAATCTGATTATATTTTATCTTTTGATGAGATTGTTCCTTATCAAGCCTATCAGAAAAACTTTGCAGGCAAGAAAAGAACTCATTGACAATCAGTTCAAGGAAGCCGAGGATACGGTTAATGCCGCAAACGAAAAAATGGCAGACTATGAGGATAAAATCAAAAATGTCGACACCGAAGCAAAGGAAATTATTTCCGATGCAAGAGATAAGGCAAAGGTTGAATATAATAAAATCCTTGACAAAGCAAACGATGACGCCGTTAAGATGAAGCAAGAGGCTCAAAAGCAAATCAAGCAGGATACCGAAAATGCCCGCAGAGATGTTAAGGAAGAGCTTGCAAAACTTGCTATGGAAACGGCACAAAAAGTTGTCGGCGAAAGCGTAAATGCTCAGACAGACGCCGATATTTATAACAAATTTTTAAACGAAAGCAGTGAAGATTAATGATTAAAAATCAGGAATTATATATCAAAAAGCTGCTTTCAAATCAAGTAAGCGTCGGCAGTTTGGAGGACGCGTTAAGACTTTTGAACGGAAGTGAGGAACTCCGCACAACTCTTAACAATCCAAACTATAAGACAGAAGAAAAGCAGCAGGTAGTTAACGATTTGTTCTCTCCGTCCGTAAGAGAATTTATGGGCGAACTTGCCGAGAACTGCCAATGTGATGACCTCGAGGAACTCATTGAGGCATATATCGTTGAAAGCGACAGACAAAAGAATATCGTTCACGCAACAGTAACCTGCACAACTCCTCCGGATGAAAAGCAACTCAAGGGCATTGAGGACTTTGTTCGCAAGGAGATGAAATGCGAAAATGTTGTTGTAGATGTTAAAAAAGACGCATCTTTAATCGGCGGTTTTATAATTGCCGTTGAGGGCAAGGAATATGATTTCTCCCTTAAAACAAAGATGCAAACAATCAAAGACCAAATTCTTCGCACGGCAAAGGAAAGCACAGGCGACAACAAGGAAGTGCTTGAGGTTTTGCGTAAGGATGTAAAATCCTTTAAGGAAAATCTTCAGGGTGAGGAAGTAGGTCAGGTAGTTAAGGTCGGCGATAATATCGCAACCGTTGTCGGACTCGGTAACGCAGTATACGGCGAAATCGTTGTGTTTGAGGACGGTACAAAGGGCATGGTTCAAAACATCAACCTTAACTCAATCGGCTGTATCCTTTTTGGTTCGGACGAAGAAATCGAACAGGGTACAAAGGTTAAGCGTACAAAGAGAAAAGCCGGTGTACCGGTAGGTGACAAATTTGTCGGCAGAGTTGTTAACGCACTCGGTGAGCCTATCGACGGCTTGGGTGATATTGAAGCAAGCGATTACCGTTTGATTGAACAGCCGGCTCCGTCAATCGTAGACAGAAAGTCGGTATCAAAGCCTATGGAAACAGGTATTCTTGCAATCGACTCTATGTTCCCGATAGGCAGAGGTCAGCGTGAACTTATCATCGGTGACCGTCAGACCGGTAAAACTTCCATTGCGGTTGATACAATCATCAACCAAAAGGGTAAGGACACAATCTGTGTTTACAATGCTATCGGTCAAAAGGCTTCAACGGTTGCAAAACTTGTTAACACACTTAAAAAGAACGGCGCAATGGATTATACCATCGTTGTTTGCTCAACAGCGTCGGATGCGGCATCACTTCAATATATTTCTCCGTATGCCGCAACAGCTATGGCTGAATACTTTATGTACAAGGGCAAGGATTGCCTTATCGTATATGATGATTTGAGCAAGCACGCAGTTGCTTACCGTGCAATTTCGCTTCTTCTTGGCAGACCGCCGGGACGAGAGGCTTATCCGGGCGATGTATTCTATTTGCACTCAAGACTTCTTGAGCGTTCAAGCCGTTTGAGTGATGAACTCGGCGGCGGTTCGATTACTGCTTTGCCTATTATTGAAACTCAGGCAGGCGACGTATCGGCTTACATTCCTACAAACGTTATTTCTATTACAGACGGTCAGATTTATCTTGAAAGTGACCTTTTCTTCTCCGGTCAAAGACCGGCGGTTAATGTCGGACTTTCCGTATCCCGTGTAGGTGGTGCGGCTCAGACAAAGGCTATGAAGAAAGCGGCAGGTTCACTCCGTGTAGATTTGGCTCAGTTTAGAGAAATGGAAGTATTTACTCAGTTTTCATCTGATTTGGACGAAGAAACAAAGACTCAGTTGAAGTACGGCGAGGGACTTATGGAACTTCTTAAGCAACCGCTTACTCATCCTATGTCTTTGGCACAGCAGGTTGTCACTCTTGTAGGTGCAATCGGCAAAAAATTTGTTGATGTGCCTAAAGACCAAATCAAGAGCTATCAGGGCAAAATGCTTGAATATTTTGACACTTATCACAGCGACCTTATGTCGGAAATCGACACACAGCAGGTGCTTGACGATGAGCTTAAAACTTCAATCCTCAATGTGATTGATGAATTCGGAAAGGCAAATAATGGCTAATGCAAGAGAAATCCAGGGCAGAATAAAGTCTGTCAAGGATACCATGAAAATCACAAATGCGATGTATATGGTGTCCTCGTCAAAACTTCAAAAAGCCCGCAGAGATTTAAAAAACACAGAGCCTTACTTCTTTATGATTCAAGACAGCCTTGCAAAAATTCTGGATGTTGCTCCGGAGGTCGGTTCGGCATATTTTGACGGGCGTCCTTACAGGCAGGGTAATGACAGAACGGTTGCGTATCTTGTTCTCACAGCCGATAAAGGCTTGGCAGGTGCTTATAACCACAATGTTATCAAGCTTGCCGAGCAAAAGGCAACGGATGACGGTTGCAACAATGTGCTTTTTGTTGTCGGTCAACTCGGCAGACACTTTTTTGAAAAAAAGGAAATCCCGATTGATATCAATTTTAAATATGCCGCACAAAATCCAACCGTTAACCGTGCAAGGCACATAAGCGAAAAGCTTGTTTCGATGTTTCTTGACAAAAAGATTGACGAGGTGCATGTTATATACACAAAAATGGTCAATTCAATGACAGTAGAAGCGGTTTGCACTCAACTTCTTCCTCTTAAAAAGGAGAAGATTAATATGCAAAGCAATGAGCTTGTTGCGCATTATTCCGACGCAACATTTTTGCCCGATGCAAAAACGGCGTTTGATTCAATCGCTCCGAGTTATGTTGCCGGCTTTGTGTACGGTGCGCTTGTAGAAAGCTATTGCAGCGAGCACAATGCCCGTATGATGGCTATGCAAAACGCAACGGACAGTGCCACTTCTATGATAAGAGATTTGTCCATTCAGTTTAACAGAGCAAGACAGGCGGCTATCACGCAGGAAATCAGTGAGGTTTGCGGCGGTGCGAGTCACGCCTCTCAAAATGCTCAATAACAACCTTTCAGAAAGGTAAAAAATTATGAATTACGGTAAAATAACACAAGTTATGGGACCTGTTGTCGATGTACGGTTTGACGGCGATCTTCCTAAGATTAAAGACGCACTTGAAGTTGAAAACGACGGCAAGCGTGCTGTTATGGAGGTTGCACAGCATATAGGCGGCAATACAGTTCGCTGCATTATGCTTGCCGCTTCAGAGGGCTTGTACAAGGATATGCAGGTTGCCGCAACAGGAGATTCTATCAAGGTGCCTATCGGCGAAAAAACCTTGGGCAGACTTTTCAATGTTGTAGGCGAAACCATTGACGATTTGGAAAATTTGGATAACGAGGAGCACTGGTCAATTCACCGCAAGGCTCCGAGCTTTGACGAGCAATCGGACGAAGTAGAAATTTTGGAAACAGGTATTAAGGTTATCGACCTTCTTACCCCTTACCAAAAGGGTGGTAAAATCGGTTTGTTCGGCGGTGCCGGCGTAGGTAAAACCGTACTTATTCAGGAACTTATCACCAATGTTGCAACTCAGCACGGCGGTTATTCCATTTTCACCGGTGTAGGTGAGCGTTCAAGAGAAGGTAACGACCTTTGGAACGAAATGAAGGAATCCGGCGTTATCAACAAGACTGCTTTGGTATTCGGTCAGATGAACGAACCGCCGGGAGCAAGAATGAGAGTTGCCGAAACAGGACTTACAATGGCGGAATATTTCCGTGACAGAGAGCATCAAGATGTGCTTCTTTTCATTGACAATATTTTCAGATTTATTCAGGCAGGTTCCGAGGTATCCGCACTTCTCGGCAGAATGCCGTCAGCCGTAGGTTATCAGCCTACTTTGGCTACCGATGTCGGCGAACTTCAGGAGAGAATTACCTCCACAAAGAACGGCTCTATCACATCTGTTCAGGCTGTTTATGTTCCTGCCGATGACCTTACCGACCCGGCTCCGGCAACAACATTTGCTCACCTTGACGCTACTACCGTACTTTCCCGTAAGATAGTAGAAAAAGGTATTTACCCTGCAGTTGACCCTCTTGAGTCCAACTCAAGAATTCTTGAGGCTGATGTTGTAGGCGAAGAACATTATGAGGTTGCCTGCAAGGTACAGGAATATCTTCAAAAATATAAGGAACTTCAGGATATTATCGCAATCCTCGGTATGGAAGAATTGTCTGATGATGATAAGCTTTCTGTATATCGTGCAAGAAAGATTGAAAAGTTCCTTTCACAGCCGTTCCATGTAGCAGAAACCTTTACGGGCTTAAAGGGCGTTTATGTTCCTATCAAGGAAACCGTAAGAGGCTTTAAGGCTATTGTTGACGGCGAAGTTGATGATTTACCTGAAATGGCATTCTTCAATGTCGGCACTATTGATGATGCGATTGAAAAAGCAAAAACTCTTTAACGGGTGATTTATATGAACACTTTTAAATTGAAGATTGTTGCGTCAAACCGTGTGTTTTTTGACGGTGACGCACAAAGTCTTGTTGTGCCTGTTGCGGAAGAGGGACTTTGCGGTTTTTTGGCAAACCACGAAAACACGGTTGCACCCATTGAATTCGGTGAAATGAAATTTACCGATGCACAGGGCAAGGTAACCGAAGCGTTTGTCGGTTCGGGATTTCTTGAATTTTTTGACAATACGGCAACACTTGTTTGCATTTCTGTTGAACTTCCGGAGGAAATTGACAAGCGTCGTGCTCAGGAAGCTGCCCAAAGAGCGGAAGAAGAGCTTCGTCAACAGCATTCGCTTGACGAATATTATCAAATTCAGGCAAATCTCTCCCGTGCGATGGAAAGGCTTAAAATCAAAAATAAGCATCAAATTTAATTATGCTATATTAAGGCGGGTTTCTTTGCCCGCCTTTTTTGTGCTTGACAAATCGGCTGTTTGGGTGCATTATTATATAAAATTCAAATTAAGGATTTTGCAATATGAAAAAACTTTTTACCAAAGAAATATTGATGTATCTCATTTTCGGCGTGCTCACAACCGTTGTGTCTTGGGGCACTTATACCGTTTTTGTCAATCTTTGCAATATGTCGGTATTTTGGGCAAATCTTGTTAGCTGGGTGTGTGCCGTAACTTTTGCTTATATCACAAACAAACTTTGGGTTTTTGACTCAAAAAGTTGGGAAGCTAAGTTTGTTATAAAAGAGGCAGTTTCATTTTTCGCTTCCCGTGGAGTTACGGGAGTTATTGAGATTGTTTGCGTTCCGCTTCTTGTAAAAACTTCGTTTGATAATCTGTTTTACAATTTGTTTGAAAAAATGGGCGTAGGAATGAAAATTTTGTTCACCGACGGCATTTATTCAAAGGTGGCAGTGTCGTTCATAATTATAATTCTGAATTATGTTTTTTCAAAATTAATAGTGTTTAAGAACAAAAAGGTCGAGGATTAAAAGACCTTTTTATTCTTTTTCACAAAAATATTATTCCATTTTTGTATAATTTTTATAAATAAATATAATAAATATATAAATTAATATTGAATATCAAGTCCGTTTGTGAGATAATAAAATGTAATTTTATGTAGATTTAAAAATTTTGTAATTCGTTAGGGAGAAAATATGACTGATTATAAAGAATTGGCACAGCTTTTGTTTCCGAACATAACAAAGGCTCCGCAGGATATGGAAGATATGTATCCGCCAAGAGCACTTAAAGATGGCGCAAGAGTAACTCGTTTTGCTCCAAGCCCAACAGGATTTTTGCATTTTGGCAACCTGTTCACTTGTATGGTGTCTTATAAGACGGCAAAAACCACCGATGGTGTGTTTTATGTAAGAGTTGAGGATACCGACCAAAAGCGTAAGGTTGAGGGTGCTATCGATGTAATGCTCAAGGGACTTTCGGTTTACGGCATCAATGCCGACGAGGGCGTTGTCGGTGATGAAAAAGAAATCGGCAATTACGGACCGTATTATCAAAGTGCAAGAGCTGAGATTTATCAAACTTATGCAAAGGCACTTGTTGAGCAGGGACTTGCTTATCCTTGTTTTTGCTCTGCCGATGAGCTTGATGAAATTCGTGCTGCACAGGAAAACGAAAGCATCAAGGGCTATTGGGGCAAATGGGCAAAATGCCGTGACCTCTCTTTTGAGCAAATCAAGGCTAATATTGATGCAGGTATGAGCTGGACTCTCCGCCTTAAATCTCCGGGTGAACTTGATAAAAAATGTTATTTTGACGATATGATTAAGGGCAAAATTGAAATGCCGGAGAATGTGCAGGATGTCGTTCTTCTTAAATCGGACGGTATTCCGACCTATCATTTTGCACATGCAGTTGACGACCACCTTATGAGAACAACCCATGTTGTAAGAGGTGACGAGTGGATTTCTTCAGTTCCTATTCATCTTCAACTTTTCAAGGTTCTCGGCTTTAAGCCGCCTAAATACGCCCATGTTTCTCCTATTATGAAAGAGGAAAACGGCGGCAAGCGTAAGCTTTCAAAGCGTAAAGACCCTGAGGCAGCCGTTACTTATTACGCAGAAGAGGGTTATCCTCAGGAGAGCGTAAACGAATATATGATGACTCTTGCCAACTCAAACTTTGAGGACTGGCGTAGAATGAACAAAACGGAGCCTATCGAAAAATTCCCGTTCAATCTCAAAAAAATGAGCGTGTCGGGTGCACTTTTTGATATAGTAAAACTCACCGATGTTTCAAAAAATGTAATTTCTCTTATGCCTGCAAAAAAGGTGTTTGAACTTTCATACGCTTGGGCAAAGGAATATCAGCCGCAGCTTGCAGAACTTTTTGCACAGGATGAGGCAAAGGCAACCGCAATTCTCAACATCGACCGTGAGGGCAAAAAGCCTCGTAAGGATATTGCAAAGTGGAGCGATGTGCTCGATTATGTAAGCTATATGTATGACGAAACCTTTGTTCCGAATTATGAACTTAACGGCAACGCAACATCTGCTCTTGCAGTTAAGGTTATTGAAGAATATATTAAGGTTGTTAATCTTGATGATGACAAAGACGCTTGGTTTGGCAGAATGAAAGATATTTGTCCGCTTGTCGGCTGTACGCCAAATGTCAAGGAATATAAGGCAGAGCCTGAAAAATTTGAGGGTCATGTCGGTGATGTTTCAACAATCATTCGTGTGGCACTCACAGGCAGAACAAACACACCCGACCTTTTTGCTATCACCGCTCTTTTGGGCGAGGATACAGTAAAGGCAAGACTTAATTCGGCATTGAAATATTATAAGGAGGAAATGTAAATGGCAATTGATGAAATCAAAGACGAGGAAACCGTAACCCAAAACTTCATCCACGATTTTATTGATGAAGATTTAAAAGAGGGAGTGTATTCCCGTGTTCAAACAAGATTCCCTCCGGAGCCTAACGGTTATCTCCACATCGGTCATGCAAAGGCTATTTGCATAAACTTCGGTGTAAAAAACAAGTACAACGGTGTTTGCAATCTCCGTATGGACGACACAAACCCGATTAAAGAAGATACAGAATATGTAGAGTCAATCAAAGAGGACATCAAGTGGCTCGGATTTGATTGGGACAATATGTATTTTGCTTCCGACTATTTTGATTATATCTACGAATGTGCGGTTAAACTCATCAAAAAAGGTCTTGCCTATGTTGACGAATCATCGGCAGACGAAATCAGAGAGATGAGAGGCACTCTTACCGAGCCGGGCAAAAACAGCCCTTACCGTGACAGACCTATTGAAGAAAGCCTTGATTTGTTCCAAAGAATGACCGACGGCGAATTTGAGGCAGGCTCAAAGGTGCTTCGTGCAAAGATTGATATGGCGTCACCGAATATGAATATGCGTGACCCGATTATTTATCGCATTATGTATGCACATCATCACAGAACAGGTGATAAGTGGTGCGTTTATCCTATGTATGACTTTGCTCATCCTCTTTCGGACGCTTGTGAAAAGGTAACACACTCGCTTTGCTCATTGGAATTTGAAAATCACAGACCGCTTTACGATTGGGTTTGCGATAACTGTGTTGAGGGTGAAAAGCCAAGACAGATTGAGTTTGCAAGAATGAACCTTAACTACACCCTCACTTCAAAGAGAAAGTGCTTAAAGCTTGTTCAGGACGGCATCGTAGACGGTTGGAACGACCCGAGAATGGCTACCATCAGCGGTATGCGTCGCCGTGGTTATCCTGCCGATGCTATCCGTGATTTTTGCGAAAAAATCGGCGTTTCAAAGGCTTACAGCGTAATTGATTTTGCAATGCTCGAAAGCTGTGTTCGTGACAGCCTCAACAAAAATGCAAAGAGAGCAATGGCTGTTGTTGACCCGCTTAAACTTATTATTGACAATTATCCCGATGACAAGGTTGAAGAACTTGAGGTTGAATATCATCCGGACCACGAGGAATTCGGCAAGCGTACAATTCCTTTCGGCAAAGAACTTTGGATTGAGAAAAACGACTTTATGATTGAACCTATCAGCAAGTACCGCCGTTTGTTTGTCGGCAATGAGGTTAGACTTTACAAGGCTTATTGCGTAACCTGCACAGGTTATGATTTGGACGAAAACGGCGAGGTTGTTGCAGTTCACGCAACATACGACCCTGAAACTTTCGGCGGTGACACACCGGACGGAAGAAAGGTAAGGGGTACAATCCATTGGGTATATGCAAACGATTGCAACACTGCACAAGTCAGACTTTACGACCGTTTGTTTGATGTTGAAAATCCGAGCGATGAAGAGGGCGTTGGCTCGTTTGAGGATAATCTCAATCCTAATTCGCTTGAAATCAGAACCGCTTATGTTGAAAAGGCACTTGCAGACACACAGTCGGGCGACAGATTTCAGTTTATGAGAAACGCATATTTCTGCACCGATCAGGACAGCAAGCCGGGTGCACTTGTGTTTAACAGAACAGTTCAGCTTAGGGACAGCTTTAATAAAAAGAAGTAAAGAAGGCATTATTGTGGCAAAAGAAGAAAGAAAAGATATAAAAAATATTGCGATTATTGCTCACGTTGACCACGGCAAAACCACTCTTGTAGATGAAATGCTTCATCAAAGCGGTATTTTCCGTGACAACGAGGTTGTTCAGGAAAGAGTAATGGACTCAAACGACCTTGAAAAAGAAAGAGGCATTACAATTCTTTCAAAAAATACATCAATCCATTACAAAAATACAAAAATTAATATCGTTGATACCCCGGGACACGCTGATTTCGGCGGCGAGGTTGAGCGTATTCTTACTATGGTAGACGGTGTTTTGCTTGTAGTTGACGCATTTGAGGGCTGTATGCCTCAAACCCGTTTTGTGCTCAAAAAGGCACTCGGTTTACATAAAACTCCGCTTGTTGTTGTTAACAAGATTGACCGTGACGGTGCAAGACCCGAAGAGGTTATTGACGAAGTTCTCGACCTTTTCATCGAACTTGGAGCAGACGATGACCAAATTGATTTTCCTGTTGTTTATGCTTCGGCAAGGGACGGCTATTCGTCACTTGACCCTAATGTTCGTGAGGGCGATATGCGTCCGCTTTTGGATGCTATTTTGAAATACATTCCGTCACCTGTCGGCGACCCTGACGGTCCTGCACAGATTTTGTTCTCGTCACTTGAATATGACGATTATGTAGGCAGAATCGGTGTCGGCAGAGTTGAAAGAGGCACAATCAATGTCAACACTCCTTATGTTCTTTGCCGTCAGGACGGAACACAGGAAAATGTAAAGTTTTCAAAAATGTACCAGTTTGAGGGACTTAAAAGAGTTGCCTGTGACAGTGCCGAATTCGGCGACCTTGTTTCCGTTGCCGGCATTGCCGACCTTAATATCGGCGAAACCGCTTGCGACCCTGAGCATATCGAACCGCTTCCGTTTGTTAAGATTGATGAGCCTACAATCAGTATGAACTTTATCGTTAACGATTCACCGTTTGCAGGCAGAGAGGGCAAGTATGTAACTTCCCGTAATTTGCGTGACAGACTTTTCAAAGAGGTTGAAACCAATGTTTCCATGCGCGTTGAAGAAACAGATTCTATGGACACCTTCAAGGTTTCGGGCAGAGGCGAACTTCACCTTTCAATCCTCATAGAAACTATGAGAAGAGAAAATTACGAATTCCAGGTTTCCCGTCCGCAGGTTATCACAAAGACAGATGCCAACGGCAAGGTGCTTGAACCTATGGAAACCGCTATTATTGAGGTGCCGGAGGAATATGTCGGTGCCGTTATGACAAAGCTTTGCTCACGCAAGGGCGAAATGATTAATATGGATACCCGCCCTACGGGTATGACTCATATGGAAATCAAAATTCCGGCAAGAGGTCTTATCGGTTACAGAAGCGAATTTTTGACCGACACCAACGGCAACGGTATTATGAACCAGCTTTTTGCCGGATATGAAGAATGGCACGGCGATATTGAAACAAGAAGCCGTGGTTCAATCGTAGTTCACGAAACAGGCACAACAACAGGCTACGGTCTTTGGAACACACAGGACAGAGGTCGTTTGTTTGTTGGTCCGGGCGTTGATGTTTACGAGGGCATGATTGTCGGCGAATGTGCAAAGGACGAGGATATTGTATGTAATGTCTGCAAGAAAAAGCATGTTACAAACACCCGTGCAAGCGGTTCGGACGAAGCACTCAAGCTTGTTCCGCCAACCACTCTTTCGCTTGAACAGAGTATGGAATTTTTGGCAGATGACGAACTCCTTGAGGTTACTCCAAAATCAATTCGTTTGCGTAAAACAATTCTCAGCAAGGAACTCAGATTAAAGGCTGAAAACAGAGCCAAAAAGGGTTAATTATGATTGATGAGCGTTCGGGATTGTATTTTCACATTCCGTTTTGCAAAAACAAGTGTCCGTATTGCGATTTTTACAGCGTGAAGTTTGACGAAGCGTCTGCACGGCAGTATGTTCAAGAAATATGTAATGAAATTAAGCAGTATCAAGGTGTCTTTGATACTGTTTATTTCGGTGGCGGCACTCCGAGTATTTTACCGCCCGAACTAATCGGCAAAATTCTTGACTGTGCAAGAGAACAGTTTGATATATCCGATGATGCGGAAATCACCGTGGAATGTAATCCGAGCAAGGATTTGTCCGAGGACTTCAAAAAATACGCTTCATACGGCGTTAATCGCATAAGCCTCGGTATGCAAAGTGCGGTTGACAGTGAACGCTTTGCTCTCGGCAGAGCGGCAGGCAGGAATGAGGTTGAACGCACGATAAATTATGCAAGGCAGTCGGGGATAGAAAACATCAGCCTCGACCTTATGCTTGGTACTCCTAAGCAAACGCTCGCTTCGCTTGATTATTCGTTTGATTTTATCAAAAGTATGGGCGTGCCGCATGTGTCGGCATATATGCTTAAAATCGAGGAAGGCACAAAGTTCTATCAAATGCGTGACCGTCTTGTATTGCCCGATGACGACACGGTGGGCGAAATGTATCTTAAAACTGTTGACACTCTTGTTTCTTTCGGTATTAAGCAGTACGAAATCAGCAATTTTGCAGTTCCGGGATTTGAGAGCAGGCACAACACGAAATATTGGACCTTGACCCCGTACCTCGGTATCGGCAAATCGGCTCACAGCTTTTGGGGCGGTAAAAGATTTTTTTATGACCGTGAGTGGAACAAAATCAATGACGGCACGGGCGGTGACAGGGAAGAACAAATTATGCTCGGACTTCGCCTTGCAAAGGGAATTGACAAATCGCTTGTTGACCGAGATTGCACCGATCTTGTCAAAATGGGATATGTTGCCGACCTCGGCAAGCGAATTGCATTGACCCCAAAAGGTATGCTCGTTTCCAACACAATAATAAACTATATAATAGGTTAGGCGGAAATTGTGGCGACACGGCTTGCTATTTAGTTAAAATATCGCCAAAATTTTTCAGATTGTTACAAAATTAACATAATATATGTAGGGTATATAGATTGTTTTTGTATAATCTGTAAAAAATCATATTTTCACTTGATTATTGGGAATAAACAGTATAAAATAAATAGTGCAATAAAATAAAGCAATTTATTTAATTAATTTAATTTTCGGAGGTATAATCCAATGGTAAAAGTTGCTATTAATGGTTTCGGCCGTATCGGTCGTCTTGCTTTCCGCCAGATGTTCGGCGCAGAAGGTTACGAAGTTGTTGCAATCAACGATCTTACAAGCCCAAAGATGCTTGCTCATCTTTTGAAGTATGACTCATCACAGGGTAAGTATGCTCTTGCTGATACAGTTTCAGCTACTGACGATTCAATCATCGTTGACGGCAAGGAAATTAAGATTTATGCAAAGGCTGATGCTTCAGAGCTTCCTTGGGGCGAACTTGGCGTAGACGTTGTACTTGAGTGCACAGGTTTCTACACATCAAAGGAAAAGGCTTCTGCTCACGTTAAGGCAGGCGCTCGTAAGGTAGTTATTTCTGCTCCTGCAGGCAACGACCTTCCTACAATCGTTTACAATGTAAACCACGATACACTTACAGCTGAAGATACAGTTATTTCTGCTGCATCTTGCACAACAAACTGCCTTGCTCCTATGGCTAAGGCTCTCAACGATTTTGCTCCAATCCAGAGCGGTATCATGTGCACAATCCACGCTTACACAGGCGATCAGATGACTCTTGACGGTCCTCAGAGAAAGGGCGACCTCAGAAGATCAAGAGCTGCTGCTGTTAACATCGTACCTAACTCAACAGGTGCTGCAAAGGCAATCGGTCTTGTAATTCCTGAACTCAACGGCAAGCTTATCGGTTCTGCTCAGAGAGTTCCTACTCCAACAGGTTCAACAACAATCCTTACAGCTGTTATCAAGACAGACAAGGAAGTTACTGTTGAAGCTATCAACGCAGCTATGAAGGCTGAATCTACAGAATCATTCGGTTACAACACTGATGAAATCGTTTCTTCAGATATCGTTGGTATGAGATACGGTTCACTCTTCGATGCAACTCAGACAATGGTTCTTAAAGTTGCTGATGACACATATGAAGTTCAGGTTGTTTCATGGTATGACAACGAAAACTCATACACTTCACAGATGGTTAGAACAATCAAGTATTTCTCAGAACTTGGCTAATTAACAACCCAAAACAAACCAAAACAAAACTCGGAGCAGATGCTCCGAGTTTTTTATGATGTTTACATTTTAATCGTGCTTATTCAAGGTAAAGCACGATTTTTTGTTCCTTGATGGTTTTCTTTATATCGATTACTCTTTGGTTGGACGAACCACGGAATTTCAGCGTGATTGAGTGCAAATCTTCCACATACGGGCCGTCAACAAGTATGTCAATGAGTGAAAGCATTTCCTTGCTGATGTCGGTTGCGGCACGGCTTTTTTCTTCCGTACAGCCGAGGATTTGCTCAAGCGTAAATCCGGTGTAGCACCACACGGTTTTGTCCGGAAATTTCTCGTGAAACATCACCAAAAACGGCACAAGTACCTTTTGATTTTCGGGTTCAAACGGTTCGCCGCCGAGGAGCGATATGCCGTTAATCCAGCTGTGGTCAACACTTTTGAAAATATCTTCCATGGTTTCTTCGGTGAAAAGATGACCGTAGCTGAAGTCCCATGTAATTTCGTTAAAACAATTTTTGCAATGATGTCTGCAACCGGATACAAAAAGGGAAGTTCTTACTCCCTCGCCGTTTGCGATGTCATTTGTTTTTATTTCTGCCCAATTCATAAATCAGTCCGCCCTTCAGCGCTCTTTTTTATATTATAGCACATTGACATTGCAAAATAAAGAGTATTATAATTGACAATGATATGTTGGGTGTGATAATATATCTACATACTATATAAAGTGTTAAATAAGGAGTATTGCATAATGAAATACGGTGTGTTATACAGAAAAACCACCAAAAATATCGGTGACGATATGCAGTCATATGCCGCAGAGCAATGGTTGCCGCATACAGATTATTTGGTGGATATTGAAGCTATGGACAGCTTCAAGGCTGATGATGACGAGCCGGTTGCAACCATTATGAGCGCATGGTATATGTGGGAAAAGTGGAATTGGCCGCCGTCAAAATATGTTTATCCTTTGTGGATAGGTCTTCACTACAATGACATTCAAAGAGGCAGACCTCGTGGTATGCCTTCAAAGTTTGAATATATCGAGAGCGGACCGGGCAAGGAATATCTCAAGAGATTTGAGCCTATCGGTTGCCGTGATTATTATACGCAAGAGCGTCTTTCTGAGCGTGGAATAGACAATTACTTTTCGGGTTGCGTAACTCTTACACTCAAAAAGCGTCCGCCAAAGCCGAGAGAAAGAGAATATATCGTTCTTGTCGGTCTTGCAAAGTCTGTTGAAGAAGCTGTTAAAAAGCAGATGGAGGGCACAGGCATTGATGTAATCGTTGAACCGCCTACCCGTCCTATTCCGTCAGACCAATTTATGACTTGGGAGCAGAGGCGTGCCGAGGTTGAGGAAAGACTTGACCTTTATCAAAATGCAAAGTGCGTGCTTACATTCAGAGTTCACTGTGCACTTCCTTGTATCGCACTCGAAACTCCTGTGCTTTGGGTTCGTCACAACTTCAATTCGGTTCGACTTGACCCGTACAAGCACTATGCAAACACAGCTCTCAACGAGGATGTTATCGCAGGTAAGTATAAGGATTATATGCTTAATCCTATTCCAAATCCCGACACTTACAAGCCTGTCAGAGAAAATCTTGAAAAAATTATTTCGGAATTCATTGATAAGGCAGAACACGAAACCCGCACTGCTTCCGAGCTATACGAATCACAGTATACCGATGAGGAAATTATGCAGTGGCGTCACGATACTATGAAGAAAACTCTTTACAGCTATCACAAGGAACATCATATTGACCTCCGTGAAATGGTTGTTATGAGAAATGAACTTGCAAAGTATCAAAAAATCGGCGATATCGAGGAAGTTCGCCGAATGAATAGGGAATATAATTCAAAGATAGTCAAATTTGCAGTTAAATTCAGACGACTTTTGCTTAAACTTTTAGGCAAAAAGCCATAATAAAAAGGATCGATTATATGAGCGAAAAGAAAGAAAAAGGCATCGGCGGTTTTTGGCAGTTTGTAAAATTTGCACTGTTCTCCGCTTCTGCCGGTATTATTCAGGTTGCGGCTTTTACTCTTATGAGCGAGGTTATCATCAAACTTCCGGTTTTTCAAAATTGGATGGCTTCAAATGCCACTTTTGCAAAAATTATGCAAAATGAGTACGGTCCGATGTATCTCATTGCACTTTTGCTGTCGGTTATTTGGAACTTTACTTTCAACCGTAAGTTTACATTCAAATCGGCAAACAATGTGCCTATTGCTATGCTCAAAGTTCTTGCGTTCTATTGCGTGTTTACACCGGTAAGCACAATTTTGGGCAATCATTTCACGGCCAAGTTTGCTGATGTAACCGCTATTAACTATATTGTCCTCGGTTGCACAATGGCGTGCAATATGATTACGGAATTTTTGTACGACAAGTTTGTTGTATTCCGTGGTCAAGAGGGAACAGCGGTTAAAAAATAGACAAACGGCGGCTTTTGTTTAAGTCGCAATTTGTTCATACTTACAAAATTGTGCCGAAACATTTGACAAATCGAATTTTTGGTACTAACATAAAAACATAAATTAAACAGTCAAATGCAATGAACAGGATATGACTTTGCGTAGCACCGTTTACAGAAAGCTGTCGGTTGTGCAAGACAGTAACAGGTACGCTTTGCCCTCACCTGCAAGCAGTTTCAGTGAAAGAATGCGAGTAGTTGAAAACGGGACTCACCGTTATATGAGGCACTGTTAATTTTATTGACGGTGGTTGAGCGGTCGGCATCTGTCGGCAAGCAAAGTGGTAACACGAAAGCACTAAATTTTATGCCTTCGCCTTTGCGGAAAATCGGAAACGATTTTCGCTTTGGCGGAGGCTTTTGTTTTTGTTTACCGATGCAAATTTGGATTTAGGCTGTAAAAAAAGAGAAAGAAGATGTAAATTATGAACACGCTTGTAATTGTTTTGATTGCTGTTGTTGTTCTCGGCGCAGGTTATGTCTTTTACGGCAGACATCTTGCAAAAAAATGGGGCATTGACCCCAAAGCCGAAACCCCTGCCGTAAAATATAATGACGGTAAGGACTATGTTCCGACAAACGGTTGGACAGTATTTTCTCACCAATTTTCATCAATCGCGGGTGCAGGCCCTGTAACCGGTGCCATTCAGGCGGCTGTGTTTGGCTGGCTTCCCGTACTCCTTTGGATTTTAATCGGCGGTGTATTCTTCGGTGCGGTAACGGACTTCGGTGCACTTTACGCTTCGGTTAAAAACCAAGGTAAATCCATGGGTATGCTTATTGAAAAGTACATCGGTAAAACGGGCAGAAAGCTTTTCTTACTTTTCTGCTGGCTCTTTTCCCTCTTGATTATTGCGGTATTTGCGGATATGGTATCGGGTACTTTCAATGCGTTTGACGATGTAACGGGCAAACTTGCGGCTAACGCTTCAGTAAACGGCTCAGCCGGTATGGTATCAATTATGTTTATGGTATTTGCCGTAATCTTCGGTCTTATCCAAAAGAAGTTCAACTTCTCAGGTTGGAAAGAAGCTGTTTTGGGCATCGTGTTTATCGTTGCTTCGTTTGCTGTGGGTATGCAGTTCCCGCTTGAATTCAGCAAAACAACATGGAGCTATGTAGTATTTGTATATATTTTCTTTGCCGCAATTCTTCCTATTTGGCTTATGAAACAACCTCGTGACTATATGACAACAATTATGTTTGTTTGTATGATTGTCGGTGCGGCTTTGGGACTTGTAATCGGTCACCCTACAATGAATCTCCCTGTATTTACAGGCTTTAAAAACGAGCAACTCGGCACAATGTTCCCGATTTTGTTTGTAACTGTTGCTTGCGGTGCGGTTTCGGGCTTCCATTCACTTGTATCATCCGGTACTTCATCAAAAACAATCGCCAATGAAAAGGATATGCTTAAAGTCGGTTACGGTGCAATGATTCTTGAAAGTGTGCTTGCCGTTCTCGCTCTTTGTGTTGCCGGTGCCGCCGCTAAAAACGGTGTTCCTGCCGATGGTACTCCTTTCCAAATCTTCTCATCGGGCGTTGCAGGTTTCTTTGAAAAGATGGGTCTTTCGGTTCACTTGTCAACAGTATTTATGACAATGTGCGTATCTGCTCTTGCACTTACAACACTTGATGCTGTTGCCCGTATCGGCAGAATGTGTTTTCAGGAATTCTTCAGTGTTGATGATATGAAACACGCAAAGCCTTGGAGAAAGGTTGTTTGCAATACATATTTCTCAACAATCGTTACGCTTCTTTGCGGCTTTGTTCTTACAAAAATCGGTTACCAAACAATTTGGCCGCTTTTCGGTTCGGCAAACCAGCTTTTGAGTGCACTTGTTCTCATCACACTTTGCGTATTCCTCAAGGTAACAGGCAGAAGCAACAAGATGCTCTTCCCTCCGATGATTATTATGCTTTGCGTAACATTTACCGCTCTTGTTCAGCGTGTAATCGGTCTTGTTAAATCTCTTGCCGCAGGCACGGATATTTTTGCAAGCGTAATTCAGCTTGTTGTTGCGGTTCTTCTTATCGTACTTGCCGTTATCATTGCAATTAACTCGTTAAAGAGTTATATTCACAGCAAGAAAAACAGCGAGGTTGAAGAAAAGACGGAAACAGCTGAAGCATAATATAAGCAAAATTTAAAGTAAAATATAAAGACGGAAGTCGCAAGATTTCCGTCTTTTTTCTGTGTTTATATCATTTGTTGAATCTGTAACCCTTGCCCCACACGGTGTTAATTAATTCCATATTGTTGTCCACAGCAAACAGCTTTTCACGCACTCTGTTGATGTGCACGGTTACGGTTGATGTGTCGCCCATTGAGTCGTAGTTCCAAATTTTGCTGAGCAGTTCTTCTTTTGTAAAAACCTTATCCGGGCTTTCAGCCAGAGTTGCAAGGAGGTCAAACTCTTTGTTTGTAAAGGTAATTTCGGTGTCCTCAAAATAAATTCTGCGTGATTTTTTGTCGATTTTAAGGTTGCCGATTTCGATAGTTGAGCGTTCCTTAATGTCCGTGTTTGTAAGTCTTTCGTATCTGTTGAGGTGTGCGATAACTCTTGCAACAAGCTCTGACGGACTGAACGGCTTTACGATGTAGTCGTCTGCACCGAAGCCCAAGCCGTTGATTTTGTCAAATTCGTCTTTTTTTGCGCTTACAAGAAGAATCGGAATGTTGCTGAATTCTCTGATTTTTTTGCAAACCTCAAGTCCGTTAAGTGACGGGAGCATAACATCCAAAAGCACAAGTGCAACATTGACCGTTTTTGCAATTTCAAGTCCTTTTTGCCCATCGTTTGCACAAAGTACCTCAAAGCCGTGTGCTTCAAGATAATCCCTTTCAAGGCAGGTGATGTTTTCGTCATCTTCGATAATGAGAATTTTTTTGTTCATAGTGTTATGCGTCCTCTCTGTTAAGTGAGATCATAATGGTTGTTCCGTGACCTTCTTTACTCGTTGCCCAAATGTGACCTTGGTGAAGTTCAACAATTTCCTTGCAAACCGCAAGACCCAAGCCTGAGCCGTCATACACTCTTGTACGGGCTTGATCGGCACGATAGAATATATCAAAAATATGCTTCAGGTTTTCTTCGCTTATGCCTATGCCGTTATCGGATATTGCAATGATGATTGATTTGTCATAAATCTCAAGGCTTATGCTGATGACAGGCTTTCGTGCTTTTGATGAGTATTTTACAGCATTTGAAATAATGTTGTTGAGCACTCTTGAAAATCTGTTTGGGTCAAGCATAACATAGGCTTTGCTTTTTATATTCGGTCCGAAGTACTTAATCGTTATGTTGCCGGTTTGCCATTTGTTTTCCTTTTCCGCAAGGTACTCGGCAAGGTATTCGTTTATGTCAATCTTGATTAAATCAAGTTGGGTGTTGCCCGATTCCAATTTTGAAAGTGTCAGCAATTCGTCAAGCAATTTTTCCATATCAAGTGCCGAAGAATAAATGGTTTGCAAATATCGTTCCTGTTTTTCGGGAGTGTTTGCAATGCCGTCACGCAATCCTTCAACATAGCCTTTTATAGATGTAAGCGGCGTTCTCAAATCGTGGGCAATTCCCGCCGTCATCTCTTTTCTCGATTGTGCCATTTCGTTTTGCCGTTCTATCGAATATTTCAGCTTGTCCGTCATATCATTGATGGATTTTACTGTTGCTCCGATTTCGTTTGTGCTGTCGTAATCAATGTGACAGTCAAGGTTGCCGCCGGCTATTTCGTTTGCACCGTCCGAGAGTTTTTTGATAGGGGCGGTGATTGTTCGTGATGTTATCAACGACATTATAAGGTTTGATACTATGATTATAAGAAGTGCCATCAGTATCATAAATCCGCTTCTGCCCGTAAACAGCAGTTTAAAGCTTTGCAGCGAATTGCGAAGCGAATAATCGCTCACTGTGTAGTTGGGATTTACTATATTTATTGCAAATTTGCCGTTTTGCGTTTTTATATGAGATTTTATTACAAGTCCGTTTTTTCCGTAGTAGTACATATTCCTCTTGCCTGAGGTGTCCGTTATTGTACTTGCCAAGGCCTTTATTTCATTTTTTTCGGTGTTGGCAAAATATTTCTTGCCGTTTTTTGATATGTATATCTTTGAGCCTAATTCGGATATGGATTTTGTAATGCCGCTTAAATCCTCTTTTATTACTTCGTCGGAGTTGTTGTCGGCAAGTTCACGGTTGATACTGCTTATTGTTTGCGCCCATTGCAGTTGGTTGATAATCGAATATTCGTTTGATTCAACTCTTGATATTCCGTATATATCGGGCAGCAGGGAACGAAAAATCAATATCGCCGCTATTACCATAACCACCGAGGTTATAATGCTTGCAAGCGTTGCGATGGAAATTCGTGTTGCAATTTTAAGATTTCGGGTTTTGTTGGATCTTTTCATATAAATACCTCTCATATATATTAAAACAAATTACAACATTTTTCAAGTGGCAAGAATTGTGCTCAATACCGAACGCTTCGGTATTTACAATTTGTAATATTTACTTGTCGGGTGAGTTGTCGCTTTGTGCGTAATATTGCGGCTTTGATGAAAAAGGCAAAACTACATTTCGTATAAATTTATTACAATTTGAATTTTAGGCACAATATATTGTATTTTTTGCCCAAATTCTATTGACACAGCCACAATGTTTTGTTATTATTGTAATTGTCATCGAATGAAAAGTTACAGCGTTGTAACTACTTGGGTATAAGTATTTGAAAGGGGAAAGAAGTTTATGAATATTATCAAGAGAAACGGCTCGGAAGCAAAGTTTGACCTCAACAAAATCGTTATAGCCGTATCAAAGGCAAATGCCGCTTGCGAAAGAAAAGAGTTGACACAGGGTCAAATCAATGATATTGCCGAGTATGTGGAGTTTAAAATCGGCAAGGCAAACCGTGCTCTTTCGGTAGAGGAAATACAGGATATTGTAGAAGACCAAATTATGGCACAGGGTGCGTTTGAGGTTGCAAAGCGTTATGTTAAATATCGTTACACCCGTTCTCTCGTGCGTAAGGCAAATACAACCGATAATCAGATTTTGTCCCTTATCGAATGTAACAATGAGGAAGTTAAGCAGGAAAATTCAAATAAAAACCCAACTGTCAATTCGGTTCAGCGTGACTATATGGCAGGTGAGGTTTCAAAGGATATTACAAAGAGAATTCTGCTTCCTGAGGATATTGTCGAAGCACACGAAAACGGACTCATTCACTTCCACGATGCGGATTATTTTGCACAGCATATGCACAACTGCGACCTTGTTAATTTGGAGGATATGCTCCAAAACGGCACGGTTATTTCGGATACAATGATTGAAAAGCCGCACAGCTTCTCAACAGCTTGCAACATCGCAACACAGATTATCGCACAGGTTGCTTCGTCACAGTACGGCGGTCAGTCAATTTCTCTTGCACACCTTGCACCGTTTGTGCAGATAAGCAGAGAAAAAATCCGTGCACAGGTTATCGAAGAAGCAAATGATTTCGGCGGTGAACTTACGGAAGAAAAGATTGTTAAGATTACCGAAAAGCGTTTGCGTGACGAGGTTTCAAGAGGTGTTCAGACCATTCAGTATCAGGTTGTAACACTTCTTACAACTAACGGTCAGGCTCCGTTTGTAACTGTGTTTATGTATCTTAATGAAGCAAAGAACGAGCAGGAAAAGAAAGACCTTGCACTTATTATTGAGGAAACACTCCGCCAAAGAATTAAGGGCGTTAAGAACGAAAAGGGCGTTTGGATTACTCCTGCGTTTCCTAAGCTCATTTATGTTTTGGAAAATGATAATATCAACGAAAACACACCGTTCTACTATCTTACTGAGCTTGCGGCAAAATGTACGGCAAAGCGTATGGTACCCGATTATGTAAGTGAAAAAGTTATGCTCAACCTTAAAGGTGATGTTTACACTCCTATGGGTTGCCGTTCGTTCCTCACTCCGGACAGATTTACCGAAGCGGGAGTAGGCAATATCGCAAGAGCAAAGAACTATGTTGAGGGCAAAAAGAAGTATTACGGCAGATTTAATCAGGGCGTTGTTACAATCAACCTTGTTGATGTTGCCTGCACTTCTGGCGGCGATATGAATAAGTTTTGGGAAGTATTTGACGAGCGTCTTGAGCTTTGCTACCGTGCACTTATGTGCCGTCACAACAGACTTAAAGGCACACTTTCCGATGCTGCTCCTATTTTGTGGCAACACGGTGCGCTTGCACGACTTGACAAGGGCGAGCCTATTGATAGACTTCTTTATGACGGATATTCAACAATTTCTCTCGGTTATGCAGGTCTTTATGAATGTACAAAGTATATGACAGGCAAGTCACACACCGATGAAAACGGCGGCAAGGAATTTGCATTGCAGGTTATGCGTCATATGAACGATGCTTGTGCAGAGTGGAAGGCACAGACAAATATTGACTTCTCGATTTACGGCACTCCGCTTGAATCAACAACCTATAAATTTGCAAAATGTCTCCAAAAGAGATTCGGCATCATAAAGGGTGTAACAGACAAGAATTACATTACAAATTCCTATCATGTACATGTTACGGAAAAGATTGACGCATTCACTAAACTTAAGTTTGAAAGTGAATTCCAGGCTCTTTCACCGGGCGGTGCAATCTCTTATGTCGAAGTTCCTAATATGCAGGATAACATTCCGGCTGTAATTCAGGTAATGAAGTTTATCTACGACAACATTATGTATGCCGAACTTAACACAAAGAGCGACTATTGTCAGTGCTGCGGCTATGACGGTGAAATCAAAATCGTTGAGGACGAACACGGTAAACTCATTTGGAGATGTCCAAATTGCGGCAATGAGGATCAGGACAAGATGAATGTTGCAAGAAGAACTTGCGGCTACATCGGCACACAGTTCTGGAATCAGGGCAGAACACAGGAAATTAAAGACAGAGTTTTACATTTATAATATTAAATCGATTAAGGCTTCTCTTGATGTTATAACAAGAGGAGCCGTTTTGTTTTATGTATAGCACCGGTTTATATATTATTAACAATAAACTGTATAAATGTTATTGAAATATTTTCACTTAATATGTATAATAGTAATGATTGGAAAAAGGAGATTGATTAAATGGAAAAAATATATATTCCGTCGGGCGTATGTTCACGACAGATTACCATAGATGTAAACGAAAATGACCAAACTATCAATTCCGTCAGCTTTGTAGGCGGTTGCAACGGTAATTTGAAAGGTATTTCTTCTCTTGTAAAGGGCAGAAAAATCGATGAGGTAATCAATGACCTTAAAGGAATTGATTGCAATTTCAAGGGTACATCGTGCCCCGACCAGCTTGCAAAAGCACTTGAAGAAATAAAAAAAGAACTGTAAAACATATAATTAAAGGGGATTTGTATGTTTAAATTAACAAGTAACAGACTTAAAAGAGAATTTAAAATTACAGATGAAAAATTCTATGCTTCTCAAATAAAAAACACATATTCCGGTATGAATTTTGTGCCGGACGGCAACGGTACGGAATTTGTTGTTCATTTTGCAGACGGAAAAGAGTTGTCCTCTAAGGGTTTGCCTGTTGAATACAGTGATTATGAGGATGACAAGCTTGTTTTCAGATTTGAAGAGAGCGACGGCTTGCAGATTACTTTGAAATATTGGGTGCATAAGGACGGCAACACCGTTTGCAAGCAGATTTTCATTGACCAAACCGATGACAGAGTTATTGATTTTATCGAACTTGAAGATATCGGCATAATCAATTCAAAAACTCATTTCGGCGTTGATATTGTTGAGGGCGGCGAAATTCCTGCGTTTCATTCAATGCTCGGTCAGCCGATTTATATTGACAGCCTTTTCTTCGGTTGTGAATTCCCGGCTACCGAAAACAGAATTCTTCACGGCAGTGCCACAATCAGATATTTTATCGGCAAGCCGCTCGGCAAGGGATTTGAGTGCCCCGTAACCGTTATGGGCGGCGGTAAGGATAACACATTGCCGTCTGTTCGCAAGGCTTTTTATGAGTATATCGAGTCAATCAGCGTGCCGGCTCCGCTTCGTTTTCAGTACAACAGCTGGTACGATTATATGAAAGACATTACGGAGCAAAACATTATGACCTCATTTACCGAGGTTCACAAGCAACTCACTCATTACGGTGCTCCCGAACTTGCGGCTTATGTTGTTGACGACGGTTGGCCTGATGTTAAGGCAGGCTTTTGGTCGTTTAACAAAAAGTTCCCTAACAAGCTTACAAATGTTACCGCACTTTGCAAGGAAATGGGTTCAAAGTTTGGCTTGTGGCTCGGCCCTCGAGGCGGATACACCCGTCCGGATAAAATCGCAAAGCGTTATCAGCGTGCCGGCAACGGTTATCTTAACAAAGAAGCAAGGGATATTTGCGTTGCTTCAACAAAATATATCGAAAAACTCGGCGACTTCCTTGTTGAAACCACAAATGAGTTTGATATAGATTATTGGAAACTTGACGGTTTTTGCCTAAAACCGTGCTTGAATGAAAAGCACGACCATATGGTGGGCGGTTACGAGGATATGTATTTTGCAACCGATATGTGGCAAAAATGGATTGCTCTTTATGACAAACTCCGTGCCGCCAAGCCTGATATTTGGATAAATATGACCTGCTATGTCAATGTTTCACCGTGGTGGCTTCAATGGGTTAACTCTCTTTGGGTGCAAAACAGCGGCGATATCGGCTTTGCAAAGAATCTTGAAAATCAGGCACAGGTTGACAAGGAAATTACCTATCGTGACGCAAGATATTTTGATTGTCTTTGCACTCGTGCACTTCAAATTCCGCTTAAAAATCTCTATAACCACGAGCCGATTTACGGTAACACGGCACATGTTGATTATACCGATGAAGAATTTGAAAAGTATATTTATTGGTGCACGGTAAGAGGTCAGGCTCTTAACGAACTTCATTTGTCCGTTAATATGATGAATGAGAGCAAGTGGACTTCTCTTGCTGCCGCTATGAATTGGCAAAAAGATAATTATCACATTCTTCAAAACGCTCAGTTTATCGGCGGAAATCCTGAAGAAAATAATATTTACGGCTACATTTCATGGGACGGTGACGACGGTGTAATCGCACTTCGCAATCCTACAGATGAGGAAACTTCGCTCACTCTTACGCTCAACAAGCTTATGGGCGCACCTGAAGATTTGCAGGGCGCAAAACGCTTTAATGTTTATTGCAAGTCGCTTGAAGAAACTGACGAAACCTATGCTTACAATTCAAAAATGGATTTGACTATGAAGCCGTTTGAAATTATGATTTTTAAAATCGGTAAGGAAAAATAATTATGAGTAAAAAAGTAAAAACAACACCCGATGCAGAAGTTAAGGAGGAGGAAACCCCAAAATCCAAATTAAGAGAGACTTTGGAATTCCTTGCACCTATCATCATTGCACTTATCGTTGCAATGATTCTTAAATATTGCGTATTTGCAAATGCGGTTATCCCTACGGGCTCAATGCTCAACACAATTCAAAAGGGCGACCGTGTTATCGCAAGCCGACTTGAATATAAGTTTAACGAGCCGGAGAGATTTGACATTGCGATTTTCAAATATCCAGACAACGAAAAGGAACTTTTTGTAAAGCGTATTATCGGACTTCCGGGTGAAACGGTTAATATTGTTGACGGCACGGTTTATGTAACCGGCACGGATGGCAAAACAATGCAACTTCGTGATGATTTTGTGTCACCCGAAAACAAAGATAGTTACAACGGAACCTTTGTTGTTCCGGAGGACAGCTACTTTGTAATGGGCGACAATCGTGACAATTCCGTTGATTCACGGTATTGGACAACAACAAATTTTGTATCTCGTGACAAGTTCGTCGGCAAGGTTATGTTCAGGTATTACCCATTCAACACCGCCGGAAAATTAGAATAAATATAACAATAGTATTATAAAAAATCACCGCAAGCTCAATGTTTGCGGTGATTTAGCGTTTAGAAACAGTTATTTATTCATTTGATACAAGATAGATGTTAAAATCCTTTCTCTTGCCGTCGACAACAACCCGTTCAACCTCTTCATCCCAAAACGGCAACAGGTAATCAGCATAATATTCTTCAATGTCCGAACGAATCGTATGGTTGTTTGTCAAAAAGTTTTCATAATTTTTTATAACAAAAACATATTTGTTGTTTGGTAATTCATCTGAATCGGTCATAAAGTCGTCCTCTGAATGATAATCTTTTTTCCATCCTTCGGGCAAATCGCTGAAGCCGAATGCTTGCCAAAGCCTGTCAAAATATTCTTCGTATGTTGTTATGCCGCTTCCGTCCATAACAATATATTTTGTGTCGCTGTGCTTGTAAAGAATTTTCTTTTCTTCAAATTCTTTTGCAGTCATTTTGTACAATTTGTTCATATCATTTATATCCTTGTATTTGGGGTGTTCAAGAATACGGTTACAGGTATACATTTTTAATATATCCTTCGATTTGAAGCACAAGTATCCTGTCGTGTGATTTGCTTGATTAATTTTATCATAACCTATTATGCTTACATCTTCAAGACCGCTTTGAATTTTGTGTATTATTACTATGTTATTGTGCCTAATTTTGTATATTATTAAATTGTATATTTTATTGAAAATGACTATGCCGTGTGATAAAATAAATTTGATATGTGCAGGGGATACTCTGCCAATTTAAACTAAAGGGGTATTAGTTATGCAAAAACTAAAGGTGGGCATTATAGGTGCCGGCAGAATCGGACAGGTTCATGCAAAATCAATTACTTATCACATTCCGCAGGCAGAGATAGTTGCTATTTCGGACATTTATGTTGACGGAGCGAAAAAGGTTGCCGCAGATTTGGGCATTCCAAACGCTTACGAAGATTATCACGAAATTCTTAACAATCCGGAGATTGAGGCTGTTCTCATTTGCTCATCAACGGATACACACGCCGATATTGCGGTTGAAGCGGCAGAGGCAGGCAAGCATATTTTCTGTGAAAAGCCTGTTGATTTGACGGTTGCTAAGATTAAAAAGGTTATCGCCGCTGTTGAAAAAGCAGGCGTAAAACTTCAAATCGGCTTTAACAGAAGATACGACCATAATTTTGCCGAAATCAAGCGTCTTGCAAACGAGGGCAAACTCGGCAATCTTCAAACAATTAAAATTACATCCCGTGACCCTGAACCTCCGGCAATTGAATATGTTAAGGTTTCGGGCGGCATCTTCCTTGATATGACGGTTCATGATTTTGATATGGCTCGTTTTATCGGCGGCGAGGTAGAAGAAGTTTACGCAAACGCCACCGTTATGGTTGACCCGGCAATCGGTGAAGCCGGAGATGTTGACACGGCACTTGTTGCACTCAAATTCAAGAGCGGTGCAATCGGTGTTATTGACAACTGCCGCAAGGCTTGCTACGGCTACGACCAAAGACTTGAAGTGTTCGGTTCGGGCGGTCAGGCTTCCGCAGCAAACGACACACCTACAAATGTTTCTTATATCAATGATGACGGCAACCGTACCGACAAGCCGCTTTATTTCTTCCTTGAAAGATATATGCAGTCTTTTACCGACGAAATGACGGAATTCATCAATGCCGTTCAAAATGATGTTCCTACAAAAACAACCGTTAACGATGGATTGGAGGCACTTCGCCTCGGTTTGGCGGCTAAACTTTCTGTTGCCGAACACCGTCCTGTTAAACTTTCGGAAATTGAATGTTGATAACGGGGTGACGGTATGAAACGAGAAAGACTTACAATGGCACAGGCTCTTGTTAAGTTCCTTGACAATCAGTACATAGAAGTTGACGGAGTTGAATCAAAATTCGTAAGCGGAATTTTCGGTATCTTCGGTCACGGCTGTGTAGTCGGAGTCGGTCAGGCACTTGAACAGGGAGGCCATAACTTAAAATTTTATCAGGGCAAAAATGAGCAGAATATGGCTCTTGCCGCTGTTGCTTATGCAAAACAAATGGATAGAAAGGCGATTATTCCATGCGTTTCGTCAATCGGTCCGGGTGCTACAAATATGGTAACAGCCTGCGGCTGTGCAACGGCAAACAGAATTCCGCTTCTTGTTTTGCCGGGTGACACTTTTGCTTGTCGTCAACCCGACCCTGTTTTGCAGCAGGCAGAATTTTTTGACAATTACGGCAGAACCGTAACGGACGCATTCAAGGGCGTTTGCCATTATTTTGACAGAATTATTCGTCCCGAGCAGCTTATGACGGCTTGTTTAAATGCTATGAGAGTGCTTACCGACCCTGCCGACACAGGTGCGGTTTGCCTTGCAATGCCTCAGGATGTTGAGGGCGAGGCATATGATTATCCGGAGCACTTCCTCCAAAAACGAGTTTGGCATATTGACAGACGACCTGTAAGTGCTTCACAGCTTGACCGTGCAACACAGATGATTAAGGCGGCTAAAAAGCCGATTATCGTTTGTGGCGGCGGTGTAAGATATTCGGGTGCAGAAAAAGAACTTCAGGCTCTTGCCGAAAAATACAACATTCCTGTGTCCGAAACTCAGGCAGGCAAGGGACTTATTGCGTGGAATCATCCGCTCAATTTAGGCGGTATCGGTGTAACGGGCGGCAAAGCCGCTAATGTTATCGGCAGAGATGCGGACCTTGTTATCGGTGTCGGCACAAGATTTACGGATTTTACCACTTCGTCAAAGTGGCTTTTCAATGAGGACAGAAAGGTTCTCGGCATAAATATTTGCCCGTTTGACGCATACAAAATGGATGCTCAGGCAATCGTTGCCGATGCCAAGGAAACTTTGACGGCACTTATTGAGTCGCTTGACGGATATAAAACCGCATATACAACCGAAATTGCAAACGCCAAAAAAGAGTGGGACGCTATTGTTGACGAATATTATTCAACCGAACTTGAGGGCGGACTTAATCAAACTCTTGCACTCGGTATTATCAATGAATTTATGAGCGAGGGCGACATTGCACTCGGTTCGGCAGGTTCACTGCCGGGCGATATGCAAAGACTTTTCAGACCTAACGGCACAAGAACTTATCATATGGAATACGGATATTCCAATATGGGTTACGAGGTCAACGGTGCACTCGGTGCAAAACTTGCAAAGCCCGAAGCGGAGGTTTACACCTTCTGCGGCGACGGTTCGTTCCTTATGGGTCACAGCGAACTTTACACAGCTATTCAAGAGGGCTTGAAGATTAATGTTTGTCTTTTTGACAATCTCGGTTGGGGATGTATCGAAAACCTGCAAAATAATCAGGGCACGGATACTTTCGGTACCGTGTTCCGTGCAAGAAATCCAAAAACAGGTATGCTTGACGGCGGCGAAATTGCTGTTGATTTTGCAAAAATCGCAGAAGGCTACGGTGCAAAGGCATACACAATTCGCACTTCTGCTGAATTAAAAGCGGCTCTTGAAGATGCCAAAAAGCAGGATAAAACCGTTTTGTTCGACATTAAGGTGCTTCCGAAAACTATGACACCGGGATTTGAATCGTGGTGGAGAGTAGGCGTTGCCGAAGTGTCAAAGAGCAAGAGGGTTGCCGAGGCATATGATGATATGCAAAAGCACATTGCACAAACTTTTGATTATTAATATTAAGGAGAACATAAGATGCTTAATCCTAACAAAGTAAAATTGGCTATTGCACCGATTGGTTGGACAAATGATGATATGCCCGATTTGGGCGCTGAAAATACCTTTGAGCAGTGCATTTCCGAAATGGCACTTGCAGGTTTCAAGGGCAGCGAAATCGGAAATAAATATCCGTCCGACCCGGATGTGCTCAAGCCTTATCTTGATATAAGAGGACTTCAAATTTGCAATGCGTGGTTTTCGTCATATCTCACTTCGAAGCCTTATGAAGAAACCATTGAGGCTTTCAAGGCTCATTGCGACAAACTCCATAAACTCGGTGCAAAGGTTATCGGTGCGTCAGAGCAGGGCAATTCGATTCAAGGTGATTTGACAAAATCAATTCTTGACGAAAAGCCGTATTATACCGATGAAGAATGGGCAATTGTTGCCAAAGGCTTCAACGAAATGGGCGAGTATGCACGAAGCAAGGGTATGTATTTCACCGTGCATCATCATATGGGTACAGGTGTTCAAACCGTTGAAGAAATCGACAAGCTTATGGAACTTACCGACCCTGAACTTGTGTATCTTCTTTTTGACAGCGGTCACCTCACATTTGCAGGTATTGACCCTGTTCCTGTGCTTAAAAAGTATGTTGACCGAATCAAGCATGTACATCTTAAAGATGTTCGTCTTGATGTATATAACAACGAAGTTGTGCCAAATCATATGTCGTTCCTTGATGCTGTAAGAGCAGGTGTATTCACTGTTCCGGGTGACGGAGATGTGGATTTCAAGCCGATATTTGACATTTTAGAGGAAGCCGATTATGAGGGCTGGGTTGTTGTTGAAGCAGAGCAAGACCCGGCAAAAGCAAATCCGTTTGAATATGCCGTAAAGGCACGCAAGTATATTGCTGAAAACACAGGACTGTAAATTTCTTTAAACAAATGAACAGGAGGGATAAGTATGGAGGATTATAATAACCAATATTATCAACCTAATCAAAATCCAAATCAACCGCCGTATCAACAACCGTATCAGCCGCAATATCAGCAACCGATATATCAACCGCCGTATGACCCGACAACAGAGGTTATGAGCATCGGCTCGTATATTCTGATGTTCATTCTTTCGGCAATTCCTGTTGTAAACATCATTTGCTGGATTGTTTGGCTTGTCAGCCCAAACACAAACAAAAACAAAAAGAACTTCATTTGGGCACAAATTATTATGGTTGTTGCCGCATACGCTTTGGTGATAGTTTTAGCCGCAACAACCGGCTTGGGAGTAGACTATCTCAGTAATATAATGATTGCATTGTTATAAAAGAATTGAAACGCTGTGGGATTTTTGTCTTGCAGCGTTTTTTTGCCGAAAATATTTGTAAAGAAAAAGTCTTGACATTCGGCTCGCAATGTGTTATATTATTTGCACAACAAAGCAGAGCGTATGTTCTCCCCTTCAGCGTGAAGTAAAAAGGGCAATAATTTTTATGATTATTGGGTACAGGCGTTTTGCGTTTGTACTTATTTATTTTTTAAAGAGGTGTTTTTTATCAGCAAAGATGCTCCACAGCTTAACGGCGAAATCAGAGATAAGGAATTAAGAGTAATTTCTGACACGGGCGAACAATTGGGCATTATGAGCGCAAAAGAGGCACAGGCACTTGCAGATGCAAGAGGTGTTGACCTTGTAAAAATTGCTCCTATGGCTAAGCCGCCGGTTGCAAAAATTATGGACTATTCAAAATATCGCTATGAGCAAACTAAGCGTGAAAAGGAAAATCGCAAGAAGCAAAAGACTGTTGAAACAAAGGAAATCAGACTTTCGCTCAACATCGACATCGGTGACTTTAACACAAAGGTTAACCAAGCTCGCAAGTTCCTTGCAAAGGGCGATAAGCTCAAGGTGTCTATCCGCCTTCGCGGCAGAGAGATGGCTCACCCTGAACTCGGTGAAACCAATATGCAAAGATTTGCCGACCAACTTGCAGATGAAGCAAATATTGATAAAAAACCAAAGCTTGAGGGACGCCAAATTCTTATGTTTATGTCCCCAAAGACAAAGTAATTAATTTTAACGGAGGAAATAACTATGCCAAAAATTAAGACACACAGCGGCGCTAAGAAGCGTTTTAAGACAACAAAGAGTGGCAAGGTAAAGAGAGCTCACGCTTACACTTCACACATCCTTACTAAAAAGACAACAAAGCGCAAGAGAAATCTTCGCAAGACAGCAGTTGCCGATGTAACAAATCAGAAGCAATGCAAGAGACTTGTTCCTTATAAATAAGAAGAACGATTAAAACTTACGGAGGTAATTAACAATGGCTAGAATTAAAGGCGCTATGGCGACTCGCAAAAGAAGAAAGAAAGTATTAAAAGCAGCTAAGGGCTACTATGGATCAAAGCACACCTTGTTCAAGACTGCTAAACAAGCAGTAATGAAGAGCGGTCAGTATGCTTATATCGGCAGAAAGCAAAAGAAGAGAGATTTCAGAAGAATTTGGATCACTCGTATCTCTGCAGCAGCAAAGATGAATGGTATGAACTATTCAACATTTATGAACGGCCTCAAGAAGGCCGGCATTGACCTTAACAGAAAGATGCTCTCAGAAATTGCTATTGCAGACCCTGCAGGCTTCGCAACACTTGTTGAAGCAGCTAAGGCAGCACTCTAATTTATAAGATTTAAAGCACTCAAAACGGGTGCTTTTTTCTTTGCCTAATTCTTTATTAAATCTTAATTATTTCTTTGTTGACTTTATGCCGTTTGGGTTGATATAATGAAATCGGTGATAGATATGAAGAAAAAACTTGTTAAATTGCTTATTATCCTTGTTGCTATGGTGACAACGATTTTTTACATAGGCCCGCTTGTTACAACGGGTGAGCACAGCATAGGCGTGCTGTCGGGTTTGGGCGTTGCGGCTTTGCTTTTTCTGTATGTGCTGTTTTTTGACAAAATCAATAACGGCATTAAGAATTTTAATTCTAAAAAATCGGGCAAAATCGTAACATCCCTTGTTTGCATAGTGCTTGCGTTGGGTATAGGCGTGGGCGGATTTGCGTTTGGCAATGTTGTTGCTCACAGCAAATTAAATGAAAAAAATACGGAGTATGTTATAGTCCTCGGTTGTATGGTCAGAGGCGATGAGCCGGGCATCTTTTTGCGTGGCAGAATCAACAAGGCTTACGAATATCTTACAAATCACCCCGAATCAAAGGCGATTTTGAGCGGCGGACAGGGCAACGGCGAAAATATATCCGAGGCACAGTGTATGTATAATGTGCTGAGCGAAAAGGGCATCGATGCGAGTAGGCTGATTATTGAAGATAAATCAACATCTACAAAGGAAAACTTTGAAAATTCACTGTCTTTACTTAAAAAAAGCGGAGTGAATATTGACGAAATTACCGTTGTTACAAACGATTTTCACGAATATCGTGCATATGAATTTGCTAAGCGAAACGGTGTCAGAGCGTATTCGTATTCAAGCAAAACTCCGTGGAACGGCTATATGCCTTTTGCCACCCGTGAGGCAATCGCTGTTGTGTACCAAATATATATGAATTAAAAATCGGCTTTCCCAAAGAGGAGAGCCGATTTTTTGTTTTGTTGTTGAAAAAGATAACCCTCTTGTAATGACGCAGGAAATATATTATAATAATTTTTATGGAATATAATTATGAAAGATTGTCGGACAATATAAAAATTGCTGTGAGCGGTGATCACACCTTCGGTACAGATGCGGTGCTTTTGTCACATTTTGCAAAGCCAAAATATAAGGACAAAGCTCTTGATATGGGTACGGGGTGCGGCATAATTCCGCTTTTGTGGTTGCGTGACGAAAAACAAACGGGCGTGCATTGTCTTGACATTCAGCAAAATGCCTTTGAGCAGGTTAATGCTTCGATAAAATACAATAATTTGGGTGACAGGCTCACTCCGCACCTTTGCGATTTGCGAAAAATCAATGAGGAATTTTCGGCGGAATGCTTTACGCTTGTTACTATGAATCCGCCGTACAAGCCTGTTAACACAGGCATTGAATCACTCGGCGAAAGTGCAAGAATTGCCCGCCACGAGGTGTGCTGTAACATTGAGGACGCTGTTAAAGCGGCTTCGTATTTGCTTACATATATGGGCAGATTTTGTATGTGCCACCGCCCAGAAAGATTGGTGGACGCACTTGCGATAATGCGTCAATATAAAATCGAGCCGAAAAGGCTTCGTTTTGTTATTGATAAACAGGGAGAAGAACCGTTTTTATTTTTGGTAGAGGGCAAAAAAGGGGCCAAGCCGTTTTTGCGTGTTGAACCTACCTTGATTATAAAAAACGATGAGAGCAAATTTACTCCCGAGATGATAGAAATTTACGGCTCTTATGCCGACGGATATGAGGACAAAATCAGATAATGAGCGGAAAACTTTATGTTGTGGGTACTCCGATAGGCAACCTCGGTGACTTTTCGCCGAGAGCGGTTGAAACACTTGAAAGTGTGGATTTTATCGCCGCAGAGGATACCCGAGTAACCCTTAAATTGCTTAATCATTTTGGCATAAAAAAGGAAATGGTCAGTTATTTTGAACATAACAAAAACGAGCGTGGGAATGTGATTATCTCACGGCTTGCAAATGGCGAAACCTGTGCAATTTGCACGGATGCGGGTATGCCGGCAATCTCTGACCCCGGCGAGGATTTGGTAAAACTTTGCCACGAAAACAATATTGATGTTGAAAGTGTACCCGGACCTACGGCATTTGCAACCGCACTTGCAATATCGGGTATGAATACAAGAAAATTCACATTTGAGGGCTTTTTGTCGGCAAACAAAAAGGAACGCAGGGAAGAGCTTGAAGAACTTACAAATGAAAAACGCACAATGGTTTTTTACGAAGCACCGCACAAACTTACGCAAACGCTCAAGGATATGTACGAGGTTTTCGGCGAGCGTGATATTGCCCTTGTAAAAGAAATTACAAAGGTTCACGAAAATGTTGTTCGCACCGATTTGAAAACCGCTTCAACAATGTTTGACGAAGAAAAGCCCAAGGGCGAATTTGTTGTTATAGTTGACGGCAAAAAAATTGAAGAAAAGGAAATATCGTTTGACAAGGCGGTTGAGGAGGCAAAGAGGCTTATGGCAGACGGAATGAGCACAAATGCCGCCGCAAAAGAGGTTGCAAAAATCACCTCGTTTAAGAAAAACGATATTTACAAGGCGTTGTTATGATTTGTAATGCGTGTCCGAGAAAATGCAATGTTGACCGTCAAAATACGCTCGGCTATTGCAAAAGTCCCGATAAGTTTAAGCTTGCCCGTGCCGCTCTCCATTTTTGGGAAGAACCGTGTATCAGCGGAAAAAACGGTTCGGGTGCGATTTTTTTCAGCGGTTGCAATTTGGGTTGTGTTTTTTGCCAAAATTTTGACATCAGCCATAACTGCAAGGGCGTTGAGGTGAGCGATGGCAAGCTGATTGACATTATGAAAAACCTTGTTGATAAGGGTGCAAACAATATCAACCTTGTTAATCCCACACACTATTCGGCACAGCTTTTGCGAGTGTTTGAAAAGTACAAGCCGCCCGTTCCGATTGTTTATAACACTTCGGGATATGACAGCGTTGAAACGCTCAGGCTTTTTGACGGAATAGTTGATGTTTATCTGCCGGATTTTAAGTACATAAGACCCGATAAAGCCCAAAAATACAGCAAGGCGGAGAATTATCCGAAGGTTGCCGAGGCGGCTTTGACCGAGATGAAACGGCAGGTTAAAAGTGATGTTTTTGATGACAGAGGCATTATGCAAAAGGGCATGATTATCCGCCATTTGGTGCTGCCGTCAAACACTAACGCTTCTATTGAAGCACTTGATTATTTGGCGGAAAATTTTGACGATACTTATATTTCCGTTATGGCTCAGTATGTGCCGTGCGGTGATTTGTCGGATTATAAGGAAATCAATCGACCGCTTACCCAAAGAGAGTATGACAAGGTGGTTAATCATATTCTTGATTTGGGGCTTGATAAAATTTTTGTTCAGGAACTTGAAGCCGCAAGCGACGAGTTTATCCCTGATTTTGATTTTACCGGTGTGGTTGATTTTGACTGAACAATATGTTAATATGTTGTTATAATAGATGTGGAAAAGAGAATAACAATGAAAAAGTTTTTAGAAGAATTCAAAGCGTTTATTTCAAAGGGTAATGTGCTTGATATGGCTGTCGGTGTTATTATCGGCGGTGCGTTCGGTTCGGTTGTATCGGGACTTACGGATAACATTATTCAGCCGCTTCTCAACTGTATCGGCGGTGCCGAGGTTCAAGGTAAAATTCGCCTTTTCGGTACTGAAAATTATCTTGATTACGGTGCGTTTATTTCTGCTGTTATCAATTTTCTTATTATGGCACTTGTCGTATTTTTGATTGTAAAATCGTTCAACAAGATTTCGGAAACCGCACATAAACTTGCAACCAAAGATGAGGAAGAAACAGCCGCCGCACCTACAACAAAGATTTGCCCTTATTGCAAGAGCGAAATTGATATTGAGGCAACAAGATGTCCGCATTGCACATCTAATTTGGAAGAATAATTGCAGGGCGGCTATTATCCGCCTGTTGTATAATATAAAATTTGCGGGAGGATAATATCCTCCCCTACGAATAAAAATTTAATATTTCATACTTGATTTTTATTATCTAAAAGGGGTTTTATTATGATAAAGAAAGAGTACACTTATAAAAGTGCTTCGGGCATTTGTGACATCAAGGCTTGGCAGTTTGCACCCGAGGGCGAAGTAAAAGCCGTTATTCAAATGCACCACGGTATGGCGGAGCACACAAACAGGTATCGCAATTTTATTTCTGCGTTTACCGACAGAGGTTATGCAATTTTCATCAATGATATGCTCGGCCACGGTCAGTCGAACGATGACAAAGAATTGCTCGGTTATTTCGGTGATAAGGACGGTTACAAAAACATTCTTGCCGACGCAAAAACACTCACCGATATTGCAAAAAAAGAGTATCCGGACAAAAAATTTATCATTGCCGGTCATTCTATGGGTTCGCTTATTATGCGGTGTTATATCAACGAGTACGGCAACGATTTTGACGGTGCCGTGTTTATCGGTACGGCAGGACCGACGCCTATTGCAAAAGCAGGTATTCCTATTATGAAGGTTGTTGCCGCACTCAAGGGCAAAAAGCATCACAGCAAGTTTCTTAATGATATTTCTCTCGGCCCTTACGATAAGCCGTTTGAACACAGAACTCACTACGATTGGGGTATGAGAGATACCAAAGAGGTTGACGAATATGTTGCCGACCCGCTTTGCGGATTTCTTTTTACCGTTGCAGGCTTTATGGATTTGAGTCAGCTCACCATTCAGTGCAACGAGGACAGATGGTTCAACAATGTTGCAAAGGATAAGCCGGTTCTTTTGATGTCGGGCGATATGGACCCTGTCGGAAATTACGGCAAGGGCGTAACCGAGGTTTACAGAAAATTGCTTGAAACCGACCATAAAAATGTAACTCTCAAACTTTACCATGATGCTCGCCACGAGATTCTCAATGAGCTTAACAAAGACGAGGTTTACAACGATTTGGAACATTGGATTGAGGAGAACATTCTTTGATTTATACAAATATTTTTGACACACATTCGCACTATGACGATGAGGCTTTTGACAGCAACAGGGAAGAACTGATTTTGTCGCTCAAGGACAAGGGCGTTGTCGGTGCGGTCAGTTGCGGATGTGATATTCCGTCAACGGCGGCAAACCGTGATTTGGCACATAAATTTAATAATTTTTACTTTGCGGCAGGTTTTCATCCTGAAAATTTGGAGGAGTACGGTATTGACGATTTGGGACTCCTTGATGAATATTTGAATGATGAAAAGTGCGTTGCCGTCGGCGAAATCGGGCTTGATTATCATTGGATGGAATCGACAAAAGAAAAGCAAAAGGCTTTTTTTGAGGCACAGATTGAAATTGCCAAGAACAACGATTTGCCCGTGATTGTGCACGACAGAGAGGCACACGGCGACACTCTCGATATTCTCAAAGCAACTAAGCCAAAGGGCGTTTTGCATTGCTTTTCGGGTTCAAAGGAGATGGCAAGGGAGATTATCAAGCTGGGTATGTACATCGGCTTGAACGGCGTGGCAACATTCAAAAATGCACGCAAAAGCCTTGAAGTTGTCAAAGAAATTCCGCTTGACCGCCTTGTGCTTGAAACGGATTGTCCTTATCTTGCGCCCGAACCGCACAGAGGCAAACGCAACGATTCGTCATATATTCCGTTCATTGCCGAACGCATAGGCGAGGTGCTCGGAATGTCGGCACAGGAAGTCCTTGACCAAACCTACCAAAATGCCAAAAAATTGTATAATATTTAAAATGACAAAACGACACTTCTATTACGGAAGTGTCGCTTATTTTTACGCCGATTGGTTGGCGTCAGTTATTGAAATGGTGTTCACTTCAAGCAGAGCTTGCTGGATAACCGTTGCAAGGGTGATGGGGTTAAACAGTGGTATGCTGTCGTCAACGGTTACCGTGCCGTCGGTTATTTCCGCTTCCTGTGCAATGCCTTTGGTGGTGAAAATTATCGTTTCTTTGCATGCACTTTTTATTTCGTTAATGTACGGCATTACAATTCCCAAACTTGCATTGTTGCCGATTATCGGAATAATCAGCGTGTTTTTTAAATCCAAACAGCTTGCCGCAACATCGTATATCGGCATAGAAAATGCAGTGATGTTTGCAATCAGTCTGAATTTTTCGGCAAGTGATTTTGCAAGTGCTTCGTCGGTTGAGTAGCCGCATAGGACTATATTGTCAAATTTGCCGATGTATTCGCCTACGCTTTGCAGTTCTTTTTGACTGTTAGGAGTAAACGACAGCTTGCCGGGGAGCATTTGACCGAGTTTCAGTGCAACGCTCATATTGATTTTCGTCATACAGCCGAGCGTACTTCCGAGGTGAATTCCGAGTATTGCAAGTGCAAGGTATTCGTTTTGAAAAGTGCACAGGCTTGTGTCGCAGTCGGCAATATACAATTTGCTTTTGCACATTTTTGAAAGGGTGGAATCTTTTGCCGTCACCGCCGTTATTTTTGCGTTGTTGTTCATTGCACGCTTTACAGCCGCTATGGTGTCGGCATTTTCGCCGCTTTGCGAAACGGCGATTACAAGTGCATCACGGTACAGCACGCCTCTTGTGCTTTTCAGCAGAGCCGACGGAATTGCGTATGTCGGCAAATCCGTGAGAAGTTCCAAGTTGTGTGCCATTGCCTGTGCGGCATAAAACGATTGCCCGGAGCCTGTCAGTATTATTTCCGACATGCTTTTCAGTGTTCGCTTGCTCATTTTTAAAGTAGGTAAAGTCAGCTTTTCTTTTTGTATAACTTCACCTAAAAATTTCTTTATCGTTTGTGCAATTTCACTGATGTCAATTTCGTATAAGCTTCCTATTCCCAAATTATCTGTCATTCAATTTCGCTCCAATCTTGCAAAAATTATACTCATATCGTCTGCCTTTTTGTTTTTCATTTCCTCTTTTGCACAGCCCAAAATGTAGTCTGCACCCTCTTGTACACCTTGCGGCATACCCGATATTGTGTCTTTTAGCCAACGCTCGCCAAGGTCGGTTATGCCGTCACTCATCAAAATTATGCTGTCGCCAAGGCTCAAAACCGCCGTGCGTTTTGCAAATTCTATGCCTAGCAAAATTCCTGCCGGCATAGAGGTCAGCTCGCACTTCGTCAGTCTGCCGTCTTTGATGATGTAGCTTGCAGGTGCACCTGCCTTGAACAGCTCGCACTTGCCCGTAAACAAATCGATGTTTGCAATGTCAAGCGTTGCAAGGCTCTCGTCATTGGATTTGACAAGCAGAGCAGAGTTGACTATTTTTAGTGCCGAGTCAAAGCCGAAGCCCGAATTGATGAGCTTTGACAGTAACCCGGCACCCATTGCACCGTCAAGTGCCGCACGGGAGCCTTTGCCCATTCCGTCACTTATAATAAGTATGGAATGCCCTTTGTTGTCGTTGATGATTTTTACCGTGTCGCCGCACAGTTCGCCCTCTGCGCTGTATTGCGCAAAGCCGACTTCAAGCGAATAGTTCGGTTTTTCCGAGAACGAAAGCATGGTTTCTGTTTTAAAATTCGTTATTCTGCCCGTGTCAAAATATCTGTTGCAGATTTTGCCTATTTCATTTTTCAGTTCAATATTTGTCAGGTTTGCATTTGATGACGAAAGCAGAATTTCAACCCTCATCCGTCCGTATTTGTCAACTATTGCAGAAATGTTTGTTGGATAAATTTCGTATTCGCCGAGCAGTCGCCGTATTTTGTTGCTTGCGTTGCCGTCAAATATTTCCGCCTCGTCAAATTCTTTTGCCAAGTCGTTCAACATTCCCGATATTGAGATGAATTGGTCGGACGCAACCATTCTGATTTGATTTGTTTTTTCAAGAATTATCTCCTTTGTGATGTATTCTTCATTGCTCATTGTGTCACGCAAAGCCTCGTTTTGCCTGCGTGTTACATCGTTTATTCGCTCACGAACTTCGTCAACGCTGTCGGATATTGCCGCCATTGCGTTTGATGCAAATCTTAACTTTAATACCAAATTTTGCCTGAGCGTGCCGTCGGGCGGCAGGTCGGTTCCGATGTCAAAAAAGTCCTCGATTTTGTCTGTTAATCCCGTTGGCAAAAGTATAAAGAACAGCGTGCCCACAAGTCCGTCAAGAAACAGCGACAATCCCACATCGTCCCCTGAAGCTATGGAGAAAAAAGTAATTGACGCAAAAAACGCTCCGCCCGTTGCAAATATCGAAGCTTTTGAAAACAGACTTGCCGTCAGTGCAGAAAAACCGAAAGCACCGCACAAAAATAAAATGTCTTTGTCGTAAACACCGAGCACAAAGCCGAGTATCAACGACAAAATAAGTCCCTGCCGTTCTCCTGCGTAGTGAAGTGTTATCAATATAAGTGATATTGCGACAATCCTTATCGGGTGAAATCTCCACAGCGATATGTTGCCGAGGGTTAAAAACAGCGTTGATATTGATATCAAAATGCAGGTAAGCTCCGTTATCGGCAATGCCTTAAATCGCATTTGTTTAAAATTTGCGTTTATGCTTTTGTAGTAGCAGTAGCTTACTCCGGCAGTCAGCATTGTTTCGGCAAGCAGTAAAAAATACGCCTGTGCTTCTGCCGCAAGTTTGATGTTTACAAATAATCCCGTTGACAAAATTGCCGCCGTGCCTGTTGCGATTGGAAAAATCGGCTTGTGATATATGTCGCACTTATCAATTACAAAAGCACCGAGTGTTGCCGGTAAAACGGCACATATATATCTTATGTTTTGCGCGTTGAAGCCTAACAGTAAATAGCCTATTATTGCACCTGCGGCAGAGAATATGTATCCTTTTTTTCTGCCTGCGGCTGTGAGTGCAACGCCAAACGGCTTTATTCCGCCGATTGCCGAGCCGAGCGAAATTATCAACCCCGCAAAAAAATATGCGGCAAATTTACCTGCTTTTTTTAAAACTTCACTTTTTACATTCTCCTCTATCTTTTCCTTGATTTTAACTTCCATTTTTGCCTCTTTTTGTTGTTATTTCCTCTGCATTATATGGCATAGTGTACAAAAAATATGTCGCAATAGGGGAACAGACAAAAATAGGTTGAAATATATTCGCCGTTGTGATAGAATATTGTGGATTTTAGATATTAGAAAGGTGAGGTATAAATATGATTTCCGCAAATGATGTTTCCGTTCAGTTTGGCGGCCGCTCTTTGTTTGAAAGGGTAAATGTCGCATTTACACCGGGCAACTGCTATGGTATTATCGGTGCAAACGGTGCCGGCAAATCAACATTTTTAAAGGTTCTCAGCGGTGACCTTGAGCCGTCAAAGGGTGAAATTCACATTACTCCGGGCGAGCGTCTTTCCGTTTTGAAGCAGGACCACTTTGCATATGACGATTATGAGGTTGTTCGCACCGTGCTTATGGGCAACCCAAGACTTATTGAGATTATGGAGGAAAAGGACGCTCTTTATGCAAAAGAGGATTTCTCCGAGGAAGACGGCGTAAAAGCAGGTGAACTTGAAGCCGAATTTGCCGATCTTGACGGTTGGAACGCAGAGAGTGATGCCGAATTTATGCTCAACAAATTGGGCGTTCCGGATGAATACCATTATCTCAAAATGGCAGAACTTCCGTCAGATATGAAGGTTAAGGTGCTTCTTGCACAGGCTCTTTTCGGAAATCCGGATATTCTCCTTCTTGACGAGCCTACAAACCACCTTGATTTGACCGCTATCAGCTGGCTTGAAAATTTCCTTTTGGATTTTGAAAACACCGTTATTGTTGTATCGCACGACCGTCACTTCTTAAATAAGGTTTGTACTCATATTTGTGATGTTGACTACGGTAAAATTACTCTTTACACAGGTAACTACGATTTCTGGTACGAATATACCCAGATGCGTCAGCGTCAGGCAAGAGATCAAAACAAGAAAAATGAGCAAAAAATTAAGGAACTTCAGGACTTTATCAATCGTTTCTCCGCAAATGCGGCAAAGTCAAAGCAGGCAACTTCCCGTAAGAAACAGCTTGATGCTCTTGAAATGATTGAGATGCCTGTTTCATCCCGTCGCTTCCCATATGTAGACTTTAAGCCTGACAGAGAATGCGGCAACGATTTGCTCCGTGTTGACCATTTGACAAAGACAATCGGCGACCGCAAGGTGCTTGACGACATCAGCTTTGTTATTCATCCGAGAGAAAAGGTTGCTTTTGTCGGCTCCGATGTTGTGGCAAAGACAACTCTTTTCAAAATTATTATGGGCGAACTTGAACCCGATGAAGGTTCGTTTAAGTGGGGTGTCACAACATCTCAAAGCTATTTTCCGAGTGACAACAGCAGTTATTTTGACGGCGTTGACCTCACTCTTGTTGACTGGCTCAGACAGTACACCGATGAACAGCTTGAGGCTGATATAAGAGGCTGGCTCGGCAGAATGTTGTTCTCCGGTGACGAAGCACTCAAAAAAGCAAATGTTTTGTCCGGTGGTGAAAGAGTTAGATGTATGCTTTGCAAGATGATGCTTTCGGGTGCAAATGTTCTCATTTTTGACGAACCTACCAACCACCTCGACCTTGAATCCATTGCCGCACTCAACAATGGTCTTATCCGTTATCCTGAAACTGTGCTCTTTACTTCTCACGACCATCAGTTTGTAGAAACCGTGGCAGACAGAATTATTGAGATTTCGGGCAACACTTATATTGACAGAAAGGGAAGCTATGACGAATTCCTTTCTACATTTGATGAAGAACAACTCAAAAAAATGTAACAAAACAAAAACGCATTCCGGTAATATACCGAAATGCGTTTTTTTTACATATTAACGATTTGTATTAAGTTTATCGGTAAGCAACATGGGCTTAGCGGATTGCTCATTGTTGTTTGATGCTTCAACATCCATAGTTGCAAGTGTAAATTGATTTTGCACATCTATGGGTTTAGCTTTTTCAGTCATATATTGGTCTGAGTTTTGATTTGTTGCATTCAAAAGCTTGCTTTCCATTTTCTTGGTTACACCGCCGTTATAGGTGTAGATATAGCCGTAAAATGTTTGTCCGTAATGTGACGAGAGATTTTGATATGTAACGGTGTTAAAATATCTGCCTCCCCAGTGGGATTCAGAAAGGGTTATGCCGTCGTCATCAATTTTTTCAACTACGGCGACATGTCTGCTCCAGCATGCAACTGCACCGAGCTTTGGCTCACTGCCGTAATCGTAGTAGCCGTTTGATTTGTTGATAAAGTACCAATCTCCGGCACTGCCGTGAGTAATCAAAGGCTTTTCACCGTTCATTTCATAAATTCTGCCGTAGGCATATGCCACGCAATTTGGCATTCCCGAGCCAACCTGAAAGTAACGGTTGAGTTTTCTGCTGTAATACGCTATTGATGAGTTAGGTGCGGTCAGTCTCGGCTCATATGAGCTGTCATCGGCATAGCAAAGTGCCGGAGTAATAAGTGAAAGCACAAAACTCATAATTATTACAAACGGGATTATAAGCAGGGTTTTCTTCTTAGTCATTAGATACCTTCCTTTTTCTTTGGCGATATTATATCGCTTTGGGATGATTACGAAAATCAATGTTTTCGATTCAACTCGCTTAATATGTATATGTTTTTCTTTGTTGTGTCACACAACACTACCATTATATCAAAAATTACATTTTGTAATCTATGTAAAAAATGCACAACAGATTTGTAACCTTTATGTAACTTTTGTAATATTTTACAAAATTTTATGATTTCACTTGACAAAAAACAGCATTTTTGAGGAATTTTGCTTGTTGTAATATTACAACGATTGTGCTATAATTACTCTATTTAAAAGAGGTGTAATATATGGGCGAACATAAACACGATGCTCACCACGAGCACAATTATGAGAATTGTTGCGATAATCATACGCCGGACAATCACGGTTGCGGCTGTTGCGGTGAGGATCATTTTAATGAACATAAAAAAGAAAAACTCACAAAGATTATCATAAGTGCGGTTTTCTTTGCAGCCGGGTATATTATCAGCGAATTTACCGAGCTTCCGAGCTATGCTTATCTTGTGTGCTACCTTATTTCATATCTTATGGTAGGATTTGACATTGTAAGGGATGCGGCGGACAGCGTAATTCACGGCAGTTTTTTTGATGAAAATTTCCTTATGAGTTTTGCGAGTATCGGTGCATTTGCAATAAAGGAATACACCGAGGGCGTTGCGGTTGTTCTTTTGTTTACAATCGGTGAGTTCGTTCAGGGACTTGCGGTTTCAAAAAGCAGAAAGTCGATTGACTTAATTCTTTCTCAAAAGCATAAGACCTACACATTGCCTCGTCATTATGACAACGAGGAAAGCCGAACCGAGCGAATGATTACAAAATTTGCAAGGATATACACACCGGCGATTTGCATTATAGCCATTGCGGTTATTGTTATTCCGCCGCTTTTCTTCAAGGCAGAGTGGCACGAATGGTTGCACAGAGGCTTTGCCGCACTTGTTGTCGGTTGTCCGTGTGCGATTGTAATTTCAATTCCGCTTTGTTACAGCGCAGGAATCGGAGCTTGCTCAAAGGACAATGTGTTTGTCAAGAATACTTCAACTATGGACGAAATTAATTCCTGTGATACAATTGTTACCTATAAAGAAGATAAGAGTATTGATGATATTAAAGTTCTTCAAAATAACGGTCACAAGGTTATTTACCTCGGCAAAGGTCACGGTGATTTGACAATGCTTGAGGCTGCCGACATTGCCGTTGCAGTCGGTGAGGATTGCACGGGAGATGCCGTTAACCTTGCCGATATGGTGATGATTAATTATTCCGACAATGCAATTGATGATGTCAAGAAGAATGCAAAGAAAATCCACGCAATCGCAATGGAAAATATTTATTTCTCCGTTGCCGTAAAGCTTGTAATTCTAATTCTTGATGTTGTGCTTGCAAAGAGTATTCCGATGTGGTTTGCGATTTTCGGCGACATAGGCGTGTGCTTGCTTGCAGTTGCAAATTCCGCAAGAGCCATAGCGTTGGGCAAAAGAAAATAATTTTAAAGGATGTATTCTTAAACGAATATGTCCTTTTTTCTTGTTAATTTTTCATTAATGTGCTATATTAAAATTAAAGATAAAAATATGATAAACGGGGGTAATTTATTATGAACACAGGAACTATTGTTTTGCTCGTTGTTGTTGCTTTGATTGTGCTTATCGGAGTGTACATCGGTGCAACCTACAACAAGCTTGTAAAATCAAAGAACAGCGTTGAGGAAGCATTTTCAACAATGGATGTCTATCTCAAAAAGAGATGGGATTTAATTCCAAACATTGTTGCGTCCGTTAAGGGCTATGCAAAGCACGAGGCGGAAACACTTGAAAAGGTTATTTCTGCAAGAAACAACGGCTATTCGTCAATGAACTCACAGCAGAAACTCGAGGCGAATGCGGAACTTAACACAGCTATAAAGAGCCTCAATGTTGTTGCGGAGCAATATCCCGAACTCAAGGCAAATCAAAACTTTATGTATTTGAACGCTCAACTCAAAAAGACAGAAGAGGACATTTCAAATGCAAGAAAGTTCTACAATGCTGTCGTAAAGCAGTACAACAATACTGTTGAGATGTTCCCGTCAAGCATTGTTGCGTCTATGTTCCGTTTTGAAAAGAGAGATATGTTTGCAGTAGAAGATTCTGCTCAAAGAGAGGCTGTAAAGGTTGAATTCTGATGAAAAAGGTTAAATATGTGTTTCTGTTTGTGCTGTGCCTTGTGCTTTCTCTTGGCTCAAGTGTGACGGCGCTTGCAGATGATTATTCAACTTATCCGTACTATATCAAGAATTATGATGTAAATATTACCGTAAACGAGGATAACAGTTGTCATATTACAGAGAATATTGACTGCTTTTTTAATCAGTACAGGCACGGTATTTATCGCTATATCCCTGTTTACTTCAGTGTGTACAGAGCAGACGAATCTTTCATCAATGTCGGGGTGAAAATCAAGCATGCCAAATGCAGTGACAAGACGAGTAATTCAATACAAAACGATAATTTTGTTATGCAAATAGGTGACGAGGACGAAACCATAATAGGTGAAAAATCCTACACCATTTCGTATGATTATTATGTTGGACCCGATAATTTGACCGATGCCGATGAGTTTTATTTCAACATCATCGGTGACGGTTGGGATACTGTAATTGACAAGTGTAATTTTACCATCACTATGCCAAAGGAGTTTGACAGCTCAAAACTCGGTTTTTCAACAGGCAACTACGGATTTGTCGGCACGGATATTGTCGATTACAAGGTTGACGGAAATGTTATTACCGGACACACAACCGCACCGTTGAGAGAATACGAGGCACTCACCGTCAGGACAGAACTTGACGAGGGATACTTTGCTTTTGATTATGCTCACGAAAAAATGCTTGGTGCACTTATGATTGCCATTCCTGCAATTGTTCTTGCCTTTGTTCTCATCATTTGGTTGAAATTCGGCAAGGATAAAAAGGTTATCGAAACCGTTGAATTTTATCCGCCGGAGGGTATGAACAGCCTTGAAGTTTCTTATTGGTACAACGGAAAAGTTGAGAAAAAAGAAATTGTTGCAATTCTCATCGAACTTGCAAACGAGGGATTTATTGAAATTAATGAGGACGGCAATGACGCCTATATCCACAGGCTTCGCAATTATGACGGCGATGACGAGGATAAAAGGCAGTTGTTCGATTCGTTGTTCAAAAACGGCAAGCTCAAAGGCACTTATGTAAAGGAATTGCAATATCGTATGGCAGGCACAGCCGAGAATATTGCAAACAGGTATGTTGTCAGAGTAAATCAGGCAAAGGCATTTGATTCCAAATCGCTGTTGCTTCGTGTTTTATGCTGGGTGCTTTCTGTCGCTTCGTATGCGTTGTCGTGCTATATTTATACATTAGCATTCATTCCAAATTCAACAGCCTTGCATATAGGTTTTGTACTTGCGTTGGTCAGCTTCTTGCTATCGTCCTTTGTACGCAAAAGAAGTGACGAGGGATACGAAAATCTTTGCAAGGTCAAGAGTTTCAAGACCTTTTTGGAAACAGCCGAAAAGGAAAGACTTGAAGCACTTGTTGAAGAAAACCCAAGCTATTTTTACGACATTTTGCCGTATGCCTATGTTTTGGGCGTGTCGTCAAAGTGGATACGAAAATTTGAAAAGATAGCTATGGACCCACCTCATTGGTATTACGGCAGTAACCCGTACACCTACATTTGGATGGCAAACTTTATGCGTAGCAGTGTGCCGCGAATGGGTGACACCATAGTAACTCCGAAACCGTCAGAACATAACGGAAGTTCGTATGGCGGAGGCGGCGGCTTCAGCGGAGGCGGCGGATTTTCAGGCGGAGGCTTCGGCGGCGGAGGCGGCGGAAGCTGGTAAAAGAATATAAAATAAAAACTCAAAGCGGAGGATAAACCCTTCACTTTGAGTTTTATATTTTATGGGAAAATTAAATTCTTGCTACTCCGTCTTTGCGAGCTGCTTCGGCAACTGCGTTTGCAACCGTGTCTTTGATTCTTTCATCAAATGCGTACGGAAGAATGTAGTCATCGTTGAGCTTGTCGTCATCAACAAGAGAAGCAATAGCGTAAGCTGCCGCAATTTTCATATTCTCTGTGATAGCAGACGCTCTTACATCAAGCGCACCTCTGAAAATGCCCGGAAATGCAACAACATTGTTGATTTGATTAGGAAAGTCCGAACGGCCTGTGCCGACGATTTTTGCACCTGCCGCCTTTGCTTCGTCAGGCATAATTTCAGGTGTAGGGTTAGCCATTGCAAGTACAATAGGGTCTTTGTGCATTGTTTTAATCATATCTTCGGTGAGAACACCCGGAGCAGAAACACCGATGAAAATATCTGTTCCGACAATAGCGTCTTTAAGTCCGCCTTTAACCATTCCACGGTTTGTAACCTTTGCAATTTCGGCTTTTGACGGATTGAGCTTTTCTCTGCCCTCATAGATGGCACCTGTTCTGTCACAAAGGATAACATCCTTTAAACCGAGTGCCATGAGGAGTTTTGCGATTGCGGTGCCTGCCGCACCCGAACCGTTGATAACAGCCTTGCATTCGCCCAAATCCTTGCCGATAATCTTTGTTGCGTTGATAAGAGCAGCAGATACAACAACCGCTGTACCGTGCTGGTCATCGTGGAAAATAGGAATGTCGCACATTTTTTTGAGCTTTTCTTCAATTTCAAAGCAACGAGGAGCTGAAATATCTTCAAGATTAATTCCGCCGAATGAACCCGAAATGTTGTAAACGGTTTGTACAAACTCATCAACATCCTTTGTTCTTACGCAAAGAGGGAATGCGTCAACATCGCCGAATTCTTTAAACAGTACGCACTTGCCCTCCATAACAGGCATACCTGCTTCAGGTCCGATGTCGCCCAAGCCGAGAACAGCCGAACCGTCGGTGATAACGGCAACAAGGTTGTTTCTTCTTGTAAGTTCATAGCTTTTGTTGTAATCTTTTTGTATTTCAAGGCAAGGCTCGGCAACGCCCGGAGTGTATGCAAGCGAAAGCGATTTGCTGTCGTTTACCTTTGCTTTGGCAATAACCTCAATCTTGCCGTTCCATTCATAGTGCTTTTGGAGTGATTCCTCTCTTATGTTCATTTTATAACACAGTCCTTTCTTTTTATTATTTATTGTGTGACGAATTGTGAAAATAATCACAAAAAGGGGGCAGGTTGCTCTCGGACAGAAGCCCGAGGGCATCCCGCCCCTAAGTTTTATGTGGTTTTAATGAATTTTTATTATTTTTTTCTTTCGATGTGAGAAGTTATTTTTTCTTCCTTTTCGTAAGGAACATAATTGTCTTCCCAAGGGAAGGTGTAAGAAAGACCGAGTTTATCTCTGACTTCGTTGATTTCCTTTTGTACAGCTTCATTGATAGGAACACCGCTGTTTTCTCTTTCTTTCCAAACAAGGTATTCTTTTTCGCCGGCTGTGTAAATTCTTTCCTGACCCGGAGCCTTCTTTGATGCTCTTACTTCACGGAGAATTTCGCCTGTTTTCTTTCTTGTGGCTTCTTCGCCTGTAAACTTTGATGTGTCAATAGCAAGGAAGAAGTGACCGAGATGATAAGGAACAAGATTTCCGTTTTCATCCTTACCGTTAAGAGCCTTGCCGTAGTTACCGTCCTGAAGAACAGCAGAGAGAAGCTCAATAATCATAGCGTAGCCATAGCCCTTGTAACCGCCGAGTGCTTCGCCGATACCGCCGAGTGCGGTAAGAGCCGCCGTGCCCTGACGAATTCTCTTGAGTGCTTCGCCTGCATCGCCCTCAACAGGCTCGCCGTCAAGACCGATGATTGTGCCCGGATGAACAGGCTCGCCGATTCTTGCGTAATATTCAATCTTACCGTTTTGTGTGATTGATGTTGCACAGTCAAGTACAAAGTCAAAATCTTCATCAGACGGAATACCCATTGTGAGTGGGTTTGTACCGAACATACCCTCAACACCGAAGGTCGGAGCAACGGACGGTCTTGCATTTGTACCGGTAAAGCCAATACAACCCTGTTCTGTTGCCTGAGTTGCATAGTAACCTGCGATACCGTAGTGGCATGAATTACGAACTGCAACCATACCAAGACCGAATTCCTTTGCCTTGTCAATAGCCATTTGCATTGCCTTGTAGCCGATAACCTGACCCATACCATCATGGCCGTCTACAACTGCAGTACAAGGTGTTTCTTTTACAATTTCAAAATTTGTAACAGGATTTTGAATACCTGCAACGATTCTGTCAATATAAATAGGCTTAAATCTGTTACAGCCGTGGCTTTCAATACCTCTTTTGTCCGATTCCAAAAGTACATCGGTGCAGATTTCAGCATCTTCTCTCGGAACACCGTAGCCGACAAATGCGTCGGTTACAAAGTCAGTGATTAAGTTCCACGGACATACAACTTTTCCCATAATTATTTAATCTCCTTTGATTTATATTATTTTTTACATAAATAAAAATTTTATACTTTTATTATCTTTCCCAATTTCTGCTGCGTTCAACCGCACGCTTCCAGTTGGAATATTGTTTGTTGCGTTTTTCTTCAGGCATAGACGGAATGAAAATTTTGTCTACTTCACGGTTTGCTTCAATTTCTGCGGTATCTTTCCACACGCCTGTTGCAAGACCTGCAAGGTATGCCGCACCGAGTGCCGTTGCCTCTCTGTTCTTAGGACGGTTAACATTGCAACCGGTCATATTTGCCTGAATTTGCATCATAATGTCGGATATACTTGCACCGCCGTCAACACGCAAATCTTTCAATTTGATGCCGCTGTCGTTCATCATTGCTTCAAGCAAGTCTGTCATTTGGTATGTTATGCTTTCAAGCACCGCACGGCAAACATGCTTTTTATTTATGGAGCGTGTAAGCCCCACCATAATGCCTCTTGCGTACATATCCCAGTAAGGAGCACCCAAGCCTGTAAACGCAGGCACAAGGTACAGTCCGTTGCTGTCTTCAACCTGTGCGGCAAGTTTGTCGCATTCTGCGGCAGAACCGATGAGTTCAAGCTCGTCACGAAGCCATTTGATGACCGAACCTGCATTGAATGCCGAACCTTCAAGGTCATATGTAACCTTGCCGTCAAGACCCCACGCAACGCCTGTGAGAAGATTTGAACGGCTTTCGATTCGCTTTTCACCCGTGTTCATAAGCAGGAAACAGCCTGTGCCGTATGTGTTCTTTGCCTGACCTACTTCAAAGCAACCCTGACCGAAAAGTGCACCCGGTTGGTCACCGATAGCACCTGCAATCGGAATTCCTTCAAGTTCTTCGATACCGATGATTTTTGCAAGATGACCGTAAATGCAACTTGACGGCTTAACCTCAGGCAAAATGTTCATAGGAATATCAAGCTTTTCACAAAGATATTCGTCCCAGCAAAGTTTGTCAATGTCAAACAGCATGGTTCTGCATGCGTTTGAATAGTCGGTTACATGAGCCTTGCCGTTTGTTAAATTCCAAATGAGCCATGTGTCGATAGTTCCGAAAAGAACTTCGCCTCGCTCGGCTTTTTCTCTTGCACCTTCAACATTGTCCAAAATCCACTTGATTTTTGTTGCGCTGAAGTATGCGTCAATCAAAAGTCCGGTTGTGCTTTTGATGTAGTCCGAAAGGCCCTGTGATTTGAGTTCTTCACAGTAATCGGCGGTTCTTCTGCATTGCCAAACAATGGCATTGTAAAGCGGTGTGCCCGTTTCTTTGTCCCAAAGAATTGTTGTTTCTCTTTGGTTTGTAATACCGATACCGGCTATGTCTTTAGGGTCAACCGTGCCCTCACGCATAGCACCTATCATAGAACTTACAACAGAAAAAAGTATTTCGTGCGGATCATGCTCAACCCATCCGTTTTGCGGATAAAACTGCGTAAATTCGTTTTGATTTTTGGCGACAATTTCGCCCTTCTTATTAAATATAATGGCACGGGAACTTGTTGTTCCCTGGTCGAGTGCCATAACAAATTTTTCTGCCATATTAAACCCCTTTTACAGCATTATTATTGTTACTGCATATATAATAATAATACTATCAAAAAGGCACGGTGTCAACGAACTAAACTAACGAAAAATTTGGCATTTCTTTGGTGATTTTAACAAAATAAAAACAGGCAGAGTTCTGCCTGTTGTATAATTTGCCACTTTTGTATAATTATTTCGCAGCATCCGAATTTTCAATAAAGTTAACAATGTCCTCAACGGTTTTCATATTTTCGATTGCACTGTCGGGAACTTCAATGCCGTATTGGTCTTCAAGGCTCATAACAATGTCGATGGCGTCAAGTGAGTCCGCACCGAGGTCGGTTGCAAGGTCTGATGTCATTTCAATGGTATTTGGGTCTAAATCGAGATTTTCTGCCAATATATCTTTTATTTCTTCAAAAATCATAAAGCTATGCTCCTTAAAAAATTAGTTGTTATGTTAAATGTAATATGTTATTATCATATTAGTAACTTTTTACTGATTTGTCAATAATTTTATTATAAACTTTATCTTTAAAGTATTCGGAGGAATAAATATATGAGAGTGGTGGAACCAAGGCGATATATTTTCGGACTTACAGGCTATCCTTTAGGTCATTCAATGAGTCCTGTTATTCACAAGGCACTTTTTGAAATCAGCGGAATTGATGCGTCATATGTAATGGTTGAAACTCCTCCCGAGGAGCTTGGTGATTCGTTTAGGAAATCATTGAGTGCCATGCGAGGCTTTAATGTTACAATTCCGCACAAAATTGACATTATCAGATATTTGGACGAGCTGTCACCGAGGGCTAAGCTTTTCGGTGCCGTTAATACCGTTGATGTCGGAGAGGATAATATTGTGGGCCACAATACGGATTGCGCCGGATTTTTGTCTGCTCTTCAAATGGCTGATATTGAACTTGGCGGAAATGTGCTTCTTCTCGGAAGCGGCGGCGTTGCCCGTATGATTGCATTTGAGGCAATTTTGGCAGAAGCCGATTTGACAATTGCCGTCAGAGAATCCGGCATACCGTCGGCTGACAAAATTAAAAAGGAAATCAAAGAAAAATTAAATAAAGATTGTAAGGTTATTTTGCTGAGTGAAGCAACGGGCGGCTATGATTTGGTAATTAACGGCACTCCTGTCGGTATGTACCCGCATATGGATGCGTGCCCTGTTTCAAAGGAGGTTGTCGCAACTTCAAAGGCGGCTTTTGATGTTATTTATAATCCGCAGGAAACTGTGTTCTTAAAATATGCAAGAGAAGCCGGAATTAAGTATTCGGGCGGTCTTTCAATGCTCGTATGGCAGGCTGCTGTTGCTCAGGAAATTTGGAACGGCGTTAAGTTTTCAAATGAAGATATTGCAAAGGTAATCGAAATCACTCAAAAGGAGCTTGAAAAGAATGAATAATATTGTTCTGTGCGGATTTATGGGCAGCGGTAAAACCGTTGTCGGTAAAGAGCTTGCAAAAATTTTGGGTGTTAAGTTTGTTGATACGGATGAACTTATTGAAAAAGAGCAGGGAGTTGCAATAAAGGCTATTTTTGCAACGCACGGCGAGGATTATTTTCGTGATTTGGAATACGAAATGTGCAAAAAGGTTGCCGAGATGAACGGTGTTGTGGTTTCAACAGGCGGCGGCGCAATGACTTTCAAGCGTAATGTTGACGCAATCAAGGAAGGCTCAAAGGTTGTTTTTCTCGATGCCTCGTTTGATGTTATTTGTGACAGAATAGGTGACAGCACCACACGACCTCTTTTTCAGGATAAGGAAAAGGCAAAAAAACTGTATGATGAACGCAAGGATAAGTACCTTTCTGCTGCCGATTATGTTATAAACGGCGATATGGGAGCGAGAAAAACCGCTATGCAAATTGCCGAAATTTTCAGATAATAGACTGTTTTAGCAAACCTTGTACATCTAAAAGGTTACGATGTTGTAACTAATTGATAAAATGTGTTGAAAAATAATATTGCATATGATATAATGGCACAGATTTAAGACAGCCGCAATCAGTGGTGAAAACAGAGGTGTTCTATTTGAGTACTGGAGAAAAGAAAGAAGAACTTAAACATACCGTCAGTATGTTTAACAAATATAAAGATTTGTTGACGGAGCTTACAAGAAAAAATGTAAAGCTCAAGTATAGGAATTCGTGGCTCGGAATTTTTTGGAGCTTTTTACAGCCGCTTCTTAATATGATAGTTTTGTCTGTCATTTTCGGCGCACTTCTCGGCAGAAAAAAAGACGGTATCATTTGCTATCCCGTTTATTTGTTCTCCGGCCGACTTATTTATGAATTTTTCGTAACATCTACAAAGCAGTCGCTCACTGCATTCAGACGAAATGCGTCGATTATCAAAAAGGTATATGTACCAAAGTATATGTATCCGCTGTCATCAACGCTTTCAACATTCGTTACATTTGCAATTTCAACTGTTTGTTATGTGTGTGTATGGCTGTTCTTTAAGATAACGGGTTTCAGCGGCGGTTCAGGACTTACTCTCAGTTGGAAGATAGTCCTTGTATTTCTGCCTATGATACTGCTGTTGATGTTCTCAACGGGCGTCGGTCTTATCCTTTCCGTAGTCAATGTTTATTTTAGAGATGTCGAGTATATTTGGGATGTTTGCACAAAGCTCTTTATGTATATGGTGCCTATCCTTTATTCTATGAACAGATTTGAAGGCAGAAAAGTAATATATGTTATCAAGCTCAATCCGCTTTATTCTATGATTGAACTTTTCAGACAGTGTGTTCTTTACGGCGATACGGTTCCAACACAGCTCCTCAGTTGGAAATTGGTGCTTTATGCAACGGTTATGTCTATCGCATCGCTTGCAGTCGGAATTTTCATTTTCAATAAGTATTCCGACAAAATCGTATATCATTTGTAAAAACAAATCCCGTACAATAAAATGTACGGGAGTTTTTATATTATTATGTAGTAAAATCGTAAACTTATTGTTGATTTAGGTTGCAAAAAAATCCGGATTATGCTACTGTTGTTATAAGAAAAGCAGTGACAATGTAATTTATCAGTTATTTTGTGTTATAAAGAGGAGAAAACAATGGCAAGTGATAACTGTTTAAAGAATCAGCGAAAATCAGGTGTTGAATTGTTGAAGATTATTGCGATTGTTCTTATTGTAATTTCGCATATTTCGCAAACAATTGTCAAATTTAAATTTAATGATACTCTTTCAACAAATGTGTTTATGGAATTTAATTCTTCTTTTACATTTGAGGAACAAATTGTTTTATTTACAAGGACTTTTGGCGTAATAGGCAATATGATATTCTTTATTTGCTCGTCTTTCTTTTTGTGCGAAAACAATTCATTCAGAATAAAACAGACATCAAAAATTTGTTTTGATACTTGGCTAATATCATGGCTTGTGTTAGTTATATATTTGATTTTTGATATGTGTACAAGAATGTCAATAAACGAGCTTGCTATAGTCAGGTCTTTGCTTCCGCTTAATTTTAATAATAATTGGTTTATCGGTTGTTATATAATGATTATAGTGGTTCATCCATTACTAAATTGTTTGATTGAAAAGTTCGACAATAAAAAGTTACTCTTTTTTTGTTTGTTCTTTTTTATGATATATGATGTATATTGTTTTATTTTAAATGAACCTGTTTTTGAATATGGTGTGTTCCTAAATTATGCGTTGATTTATTTAATCGTTGGATTAATAAAAAGAAATTATAAATTTATATTTGAACAATCAAAATTCAGTTATTCTATGATTATTGTTGGTGTGGTTGGCTTAATATTAACATTCGTTTTTTTAGGTACATCAAATTGTGATGGTGAGATTATCGTAAATGCAAATTCAAACAATAATGTTTTTGTGGCATTGCTTGGATTGGGTCTTTTTGTTGTGTTTTATAGGTTTGACATTACGAGTAAATTTATAAATTATTTGTCATCATTATCATTGTTTATCTATCTTTTACATGAAAATTTGCTGTTTAGGGAACTTACAAGACCGATGCTTTTTAAATGGTTATGTGAGCAATTTCATACAAATTATTTGTTGGTATTGTTAATTATGGTGTTGATAGTTCTATTTTGCAGTGCTGTTTTTTCTGCTTTGTATAAAGCGTCTTTGGGAAAAATCACATATAAACTTTCGATTGTATTTGAAAAAAAGTTCAAACATTTTGTTGAATTGATAACATCAAAACAAAAAACAACAATATAATTATAATTTTACAAATAAAAAAGACGATGAACTATGCAAAAGGTTTCATCGTCTTTTTTGATGGGTTACATTTCGTTTTCTTCTTCATATTCTTTTGAATACGATGTGTTTTCGGTTGACGGGATAGGCACTCCCATTTCGGTTTTGCCGTCCGGCTGTACGGTCGGATTGTACACATTCTCGCAGTATTTGTTTGTGAGGTGTGCGTTCAATTTATATTTGTGCTTATAATTGCCCGTCATAGTTGCCCACCTCGGTCATTTGTGCCACAATGTCTTTCAGGTCTTGCAGGCTCGTTGCCGAAAATCCCGAATGCGTAAGCTCCTGTTTGATGTTCATCGGCAGGGAATCAAAGTAATTTTTCATTTCGCTTGTCATATTAAATGAGTTCATAGTATCATCCTTTCGTTAATATTATTTTCAATAACGCTTAAAATATTACGGTTGATATTATTGCTTTTCGGTGGTAAAATACCAATATAAGACGAACGAAAGGTAATGTTTTATGGATAAATTTATTAAAAATATCAATCACGAAGAGGTTTGCAAGCTTACCGATTTGGTAAGCGCCGCAGACGGACAGGTTGTCAGCAAAACACTTGCTCAAAACAAAGCCGTGTCGGTCACTCTTTTTGCTTTTGCAAAAGGCGAAGAAATCGGCACCCATGATTCAACGGGTGACGCTATGGTTACAGTGCTTGAGGGCACAGGCAGATTTACCGTAGGCGGCGTTGAGCACCTTGTTCATGCGGGCGAAACGCTTGTTATGCCTGCCAAAGTGCCTCACGCAGTTTATGCTCCCGAAGCGTTCAAATGGCTGCTTACAGTCGTTTTCCCGGACGGATACGAGGATTGATTATATAAAATTACAAGATAATTAAAAGGACTGCATTCCGTATGGAGTGCAGTCCGATTTTTATTCCGTCTTATTCATTACATTGAGTGGGTTGATGGTTTGGCCTTTATATTTGGCTGAAAAGTGGAGGTGGACGCCGTCACCGGATTCGCACGGGATTTTGCCGAGTGTGCCGATTGTGTTGCCGATGTCGACAAAGTCGCCTTTTTTCACCGTGGCACTTTCAAGTCCGCAGTATTTTGCCACAAATTTGCCGCCGTGGTCGATTTCCACGCACAAGCCGTACATTGAGTCGGTGTACACCTTGGTTACAAGTCCGTCGTTTACCGCAACAACCTTGTCGCCGAGTGCACCGCTGAAGTCAACCGCCGTGTGTGCACGGTAGTCGCCCATGGTTTTGTCGTAGGTCAACTCCTCGCTGTAACCCTTTGACACAGCGTCCGTAATCGGATATTTGTAGTAGCTTTTAAACGGAGTGTTGTTTTTGTTTTTTGCCATTGTAAGTTCTTTTTTGGCTTGCTTTTTGGTTGTGCTTTGTGCCTTGGTTGTCGCCTCGGTCGTGGTTTCTTTAGCCGTTACCGCATGCTGAACCTCTGTGGTTTCAACAATCGTTGTCGGCTCGTTTACTGTGCTTTCCTTGCTCTTTTGCGTTGTTGAAAAGTACACTATCAGTCCGAGTGCAACTATGCAAAGGCATACAACCGAAAATAAAGCCTTTATATTTTTGTCCTTGTTTTTTGAATTTGATGTAGACATAAAAAACACCTCGGTTATATTATCAACCGAGGTATCGTTTTTTATTCATTTTTGACGGAGTCACTCAAAAGATTGAGTGTGTCACGCACGCAACCGATGGTGTCGCCGCCGATTGTTTCAACCGAAATAAAGGTTTTTTTGCCTGAATTGAGCTTTGCTCTGCCACGCATTTTTTCGTTGAGAGCAATGAGATATTCGGGCTTTACATCGTTTAAGAAAAATTTTGCGTTTATGCCGGCTTGCCTGATTTCATAAATGCCGAGTTTCATAGCCGTGTTGCGTAAAAGTGCAATTTCTACAAGTCCGTACACGCTTGCCGGCGGTACGCCGAAACGGTCGGTAAGCTCGTCGTAAACATCGTTTGCTTCTTCATTTGAGCGAATGTTGGCAATAGTTTTGTACATATCGAGCCTTTGCGGAGTTGAAGAAATGTACGATGCCGGAATGCTTGCGTCAACAGGTAAGTCGATAAGGCATTCCTGTTCTTTTTCATCCGGTACGGTTTCGCCCTTTTCCTCGCTGACAGCCTGCTCAAGAAGTTTGATGTACATATCGTAGCCGACGCTTTCCATATGTCCGTGCTGCTTGTTACCGAGGAGTGAGCCTGCGCCTCTGATTTCAAGGTCACGCATGGCGATTTTGAATCCTGCACCGAATTCGGTGTATTCTCTGATAGCTTCAAGTCGCTTTTGTGCAATGTCGGTAAGTTCCTTGCCTTTTGCAAATGTAAAATAGGCATAGGCGCGTCTGCTACTTCTGCCGACTCTGCCACGGATTTGGTGAAGCTGAGCAAGTCCGAGTTTGTTTGCGTTTTCAATTATAAGTGTGTTGACATTCGGCACATCAATGCCTGTTTCGATAATCGTTGTGCACACCAAAATGTCAATTTCGGCGTTGAGGAGCTTTTGCCAAACATCGGATAACTGTTCTTCCGTCATTTGACCGTGTGCAACGCCCACCGTGGCGTCAGGCATTGCCTTTTTTATCTGCATTGCAATATGGTCGATTGTGTCTATATCGTTGTGCAGATAGTAGCATTGACCGCCTCTTGCAAGTTCTTTTTCCATGGCTTCAACGAGTATGCCGAAATCATATTCAATAACATAGGTTTGTACCGGCTTTCGGTCGCCCGGTGCTTCTTCAAGCAGGCTCATATCACGGATTCCGCTCATTGCCATATTCAGCGTTCTCGGAATAGGTGTTGCCGATAGGGTCAGAACATCAACTCTCGGAAATTTTTCCTTGATTTTTTCTTTTTGAGCAACGCCGAAACGCTGTTCTTCGTCAACAATCAGCAGTCCCAAATCTTTGAACTTGATGTCGCCGCCGAAAATTCTGTGAGTGCCGATTAAAAGGTCAACCTTGCCTTTTTCAAGGTCGCTCAGCACCTCTTTTTGTTTTGCGGGCGATACAAATCTGCTGAGCATTTCTATTCTTACGGGGAACGCTTCCATTCGTTTAAGTGCAGTTTGGAAGTGTTGCATGGCAAGTACGGTGGTCGGCACAAGGATTGCACATTGCTTGCCGTCACCAATGCACTTAAATGCCGCACGCAGGGCAACTTCTGTTTTGCCAAAGCCAACATCGCCGCAAAGCAGTCTGTCCATAGGTGCTGTTTTTTCCATATCGCCCTTGATTTCGTCAATCGAGCGAAGCTGGTCGTCGGTTTCTTCATATGCAAAGCGGAGTTCAAAATCCCGTTGCATATCCGTGTCTTCGGAAAATGCAAAGCCCTTTGTGTTCATTCGCTTTGAGTATAGGGCAATGAGTTCTTTCGCCATATCCTGAAGTCCTGCACGAACCTTGGATTTCGTTTTGCTCCAATCGCCCGAACCGAGCCGGCTGATTTTTACCTTTGAGTCGTCACGGGGACCGATGTATTTTGAAACAAGGTCAAGCTGAGTTACCGGAACATAAAGATTGTCGCCTTTTGCGTAGCTGATTTTGATATAGTCCTTGCTGACATTGTTGATTTCAAGTGCCTGTATGCCCTCAAAAATGCCGATACCGTGGATGTTGTGAACAATGTAATCGCCGATGACAAGTTCGTCAAGTGAATGAATGGCATCTTTTGAACTGAAGTGCTTGTGCTTTTTCTTGGCTTGGTTAACTTTGCCGTAAGTGATGAGTGCAAACTTGCATGAGGACAGTTGAAATCCCGATGAGGTCGTGCCCGACATAACGGTTACAAGACCGTGGGTGAATTCCTCCGGCTTTTTGTCACAGTAAACGGCTTGGTAGCCCATTTCCTGCAAATCGTAGGCAAGAGCTTTTGCCGATTTTGATGTGCCGGCAAGTATGCAAACGGCGTATTTTGTTTTGATAAGAGGGAACAGTTCGTCTTTGAGTTGACTTAATGTTCCGCTCCAGGAGTTGAAAGTTTGACAGGTGAATGATGCAAGATGTCTTATAGGCGTGTCAAAACTTCCACGAGGGAAAGAATCGAGATAAATCGCCTTGTGGTTTTCGTAAACACCCAAAAGGTCGGTAAAATCAAGGCTGAATTTGTCAATACCTTTGCAGATTATGCCGTCCTCCAACAGCCACTTGATGTCCTCAAGCATAAGCTTTTGTTGGTTTTCGCATTTTTCCTTGCATTTTCCGCTTTCAAGCACAAACAGCAAACCGTCAAAATAATCAAACAGTCCGTTACTGTTGTATGCAAGCGGAAGATATTTATCGTTGCACGGCAGATTTACGCCTTGCTTTAATTTGTCGCTGTCGGCATAGAGTTTTTCTCTTGCTTTTATGGCTTTGCCTTTGAGCGAGGCGGCAAGTTCGTCAATCTTTTTTGCCTGAATTTCCTTTGACGGAAACAAAACTTCCGTTGCCGGAATAATATCTATCTTTTCAACAATATCATTTCGCCTTTGGGTTGAAATATCAAATTTTGCAATGGAATCAACGGTGTCGCCCCAAAGTTCAATTCTTACAGGGTCATCAGCTCCCGGTGGGAAGATGTCAATAAGTCCGCCTCTGACACTGAACTGACTTGTGCCGTCAACCTGGTCAAATCGTGTGTAGCCTGCCTTAACAAGTTTGTTGACGGTTTCATCAATGTCGATGTCCTCGCCCTCGCTGATGGTGAAAGAACGGTCGATAAGTGCCTGCGGCGGCATTGTCATTTGGCACGCTGCCTGTACCGAGGCAACAACTATGTTGTAGTTGCCCTTGATGATTTTTGAAAGCACTCCGAGCCTGATATGCTCAAATTCACGGCTTATGCCTTCAACATCAAGAAAGGTGAACTCTCTTCTCGGATAGAGCAAAACTCCGTCTGTAAGCGTTGACAAATCTTCGTAAACCCTGATTGCACTTGCTTCGTCGGGTGTAATGACAAAAGCCTTTTTTTCAAGGTCGTCACATAAAGAGTGAACGATGTGCACCTTGTTGATTTCGGGCAAACCGACAGCACCCACGGGAAATTCGTGAGTGCCGACTGCTTCTTTTAAATTTTGATATTCTTTGTCTTTGTCAAATATTTTTGAAAAACAGCTCATATTTTGCCTTATGCCCTTAACTGTTGTATTTGTTCATGGCTTCGTCGGTTTTGCCGTTTACCATAAGTCTTACTGCCTTTGTTGCGTTTTCAAGTGCGGTTTGCAGTTCTTCGGATTTCTCCTTTGGAAATTCGCTCAAAACCCATTTTGCAAGGTCGTATGCGGCATTCGGTTTCTTGTCAACTCCGACTTTAATTCGTGGGAATTCTTCGGAACCGAGGCACGAAATTATGCTTTTTATTCCGTTGTGACCGCCGGCACTGCCTTTTCTTCTTATTCTTGTTTTGCCTATGTCAAGGCTGATGTCGTCATAAATTACTATGATATTTTCGTTTGGAATATTATAGTATTCGGCAGCTTCCATAATCGCCTCGCCGCTGAGGTTCATCATAGTTTGCGGTTTCATAACAAGGCAACGCTTGCCGTCTATCATTTCGTCCGCAATCAAGGCTTGAAATTTGGATTTCTTTATTTCAAAGCCCTCTTCTTTTGCAAGCAAATCAACCGCTTTGAAACCTGCATTGTGCCTTGTGTTTGCGTATTTGGGTCCGGGATTTCCCAAGCCTGCAATGATGTATTCTATTTTTCCTCGTTTAAATGAAAACATTTGTTATTCCTCGTTTTGTTCTTCGATTTCGGTGACGGTTTTTGTGACTTTTACTTTTTCTGCCCTGCGTCCGTCGGTTTCTATAACTTCAAAATGCAGGTCTTTATAATCAAAACTGTCGCCGATTTCGGGTATTTTGTCTGTGTTTTCCATAACCCAGCCGTTGAGCGTTGTTACATTTGTGTTCTTGTCGTCAATTTCAAAATATTCAAATATATCGTCAAGGTTTGCCATACCGTCAATGATATAGGTGTTGTCATCGATTTTTTCAATATCCACTTCAACCTCATCGTGTTCGTCCCAAATTTCGCCGACGAGTTCTTCAAGTATGTCCTCAAGTGTCACAATACCCTCGGTGCCGCCGAATTCGTCAATCACAACTGCAAGGTGAGTTTTGTTTTTTTGAAAAATTCGCAGTAATTTGCTGATTTTTGTGTCGGGGCTGACGGTCGGAACGGTCTTTATGATTGTGCGGAGTGACTTTAAGCCACGGCTTCTGATGTCCTCAAAATCACGGTGGTGGATGATGCCCACAATATTGTCGATGTCGCCGATGTAAACAGGAAGTCGGCTGTATCCGCTTGCCTTGAATATCTTTTCTATGTCGGACAGCTTTGCGTATTTGTCAACAGCCTCAACATCAATTCTCGGAGTGAGAATGTCGCTTGCGTAAAGGTCGTCAAATTCGATTGACGAACGGATAAGCTCGCTTTCGTTTTCGCTGATTTCACCGCCCGTTTGAGCTTCGTCAACATAGGTTTTCAGTTCTTCTTCGGTTACGGCATTGTTTTTTTCAAGGCGGAACATCTTGTTGAGCAAAAGTTTCCAGCCTCTGAACAGCATATTGAGCGGATAGAACAGAAATACAAAAAACTTAACTGCCGGAGCAACTGTAATGGCAAAGGTTTCTGCCTTTTCTTTTGCAATGGTTTTTGGTGTAATTTCGCCTAAAATCAACACAACAATGGTCATAACCACCGTGCTCACGGTTGCACCGAGGTCGCTGTTGTCGCCCAAAAGTCCTGTAAAAAACAGGGTTGCAATAGAGGTTGAAGCAATGTTTACGATGTTGTTGCCAATCAAAATTGTTGAAAGCACAATGTCAAAATCATCTGCCAACTTTAATGTTCGTTCAATTTTTTTGCTTTTTTCGCCTTGTTCCATCGCTTTGAGTTTTACTTTGTTAAGCGATGAAAATGCGGTTTCCGCCGATGAAAAAAATGCCGAAAACATTACTAAAATAATCATTACGATTAATAAGGGTGTGTTCATTTCTGCTCCTTTGTTTAAGATTGCTTTAAAGGGCATATCAAACCAGATATGCCCTTATTTTGTTTATGCGAAAAACCTGTTGTTATTCAGTTTTTTCAAATTCGTTAAATTCTCTTTCAGAGTCATCTTTTTCGTAGTTGTACATATTTTCGTCTTTAACATGCTTTGCAATGTACTCATCTCTGTCAAACAATTCGTCTGCTTTAACTTTCCAAGCCTTAGCGGCTTTAATAGTCTTGTCAAACAAAGCGTTTGCACTTTCGGGATGTTGCATTTCTGTTGAATATGCACCTGTTTCGGCAACCATTTTGCTGATAGCACCCGGATTGTCAAGTACAGGGCAAGGACGAAGCATATTGTTTGAGAACGGCTGATTCTTCTTGTAAGCCATAAAGAGCGGGCTTTGGAGTGCTTCCAAAACGCTGCATTCCTTGATGTTGACATTTGAATAGTGAACAAAAGCACAAGGTTCGCAGTCACCGTTTGAGTTGATGTGGAAGTAGTGTCTGCCGCCTGCGATACAACCTTGAACATATTCGCCGTCGTTCCAGAAATCAAGAGCGAAGATAGATTTTGTCTTACGCCATTCGTGCATTTTTTTGTACATAAGTGCGCGCTGTTCAGGAGATACCATAAGATCGGTTACGGCACCGTTGCCTGTCGGCATATATGTAAAGAACCAAGCAAACTTTACGCCCTGTTCAATGAGCCAATCCATATATTCGTCTGATGCCAAAACATCGGTGTTCTTGCTTGTGTAGCAAAGAGAAGCACCAAACGGAACGCCTCTGTCTTTAAGACGCTTCATAGCGGCTGTGCACTTTTTAAATGTGCCGTTTCCACGGCGGAAGTCGTTTTCTTCTTCGTATCCTTCAATAGAGAATGCAGGGTAGAAGTTGCCAACCTCTTTGATTTCGTCAGCGAAGCTGTCGTCAATCAATGTGCCGTTTGTAAAGCTCAAAAATGCACAATCAGGGTTTTCACGGCAAAGACGCATCAAATCTGCTCTTCTCATCGTAGGCTCGCCGCCTGTGTAAAGATACATATATGTGCCGAGTTCCTTGCCTTGTCTGATTATTCTTGCAAGGTCATCGTATGAAAGACTGCTTGTGTGGCCGTATTCTGCTGCCCAACAGCCTGTGCATTTGAGGTTGCATGCTGCGGTTGGGTCCATAAGGATTGCCCACGGCACATTACAGCCGTACTTTTCGATAGCTGCCATACGCTTTGTGTAGCTGTTGATTGCAACATTCATAAGCGGCGGAACGAGCTTTTCGATAACATGCTCGTCTGTATTGCAGATAATGTCTTTCGCAAACTTCATCCAGTTGTTGTTAGGGTCGTCCATTACTTTGTGAAGTCCTGCATATGTTGAACGGTTAACACGCTTAACATCTGCTTTTTCGACTAATTTTAAAATTCTCGGTGCATTTCTGTCAAAGTCTTTTCTGGCATACTTTATTGCGTGCTTAACTGCAAAATCGGTTACCTGTTCTTTAAATGACATAGTTTTACCTCTCTTACGGGGCAACTGCCCTCTTTCATCATTATTATTTTATAGATATAGATAATATAATACTAAATTTTTAGTTTGTCAAGTTTGATTTGCTCAAGTGACAATTTGGTAATTTTTACTAAAATCTAAGTTGGAATTTTAGACGATATGTCTTGTCTGTTTTATTTTTGTATTTTTCGTTGCAATGTGCGCCCCAGCTGTCATAGCCGCCGACGCCTTGCTGTCTTGCGATAACTCTTACAACGGTTTTATTGTATTCGGGCAAGTCTTTTTCGTGCCATACATCTTCGATTTCTTTAGGGAGATAATGGCAAACATTAAGCTCGCAAACAGGCTCGGCAACAATTCCGAATGATTTTTTGTCACCCAAAAGGGTTGCGTATCTTACACCTGTTCTGTTGCCGCATTCCTGAGGCTTGAGGTAGTCAACCCACAGGTCGTTAACCGTTGTGCTGTACAGTCCGATTTTTGCGGCATTGCATCTGTCAATGTAGTTTTCGTCCGGACCTGCACCAAGGTAGGTGAGGCTTTCAAAATCCTTAGGAAGTTCAAACAAAAGGCTGATTTCCGGGATTTCAGGCAAGGTGTCGTTTGGCTTGAATTCAAGACTTATTTCCATGCCCTTTGATGTGATTGTGTAAACAACAACTGCTCTTGAAACAGGTTGTGTGCAAACTTCTGCACCGCCTACAACCACAACTTTTTTGCCGTTGTCAAGAATTTGATAATTTTCAATTCTCCACTTTGAGTTGTTGAAAATGCCCGGCGTGTCGCCCGCATCTCTCCAGCAACCGAGCCTGCTTCCGGCTCTTGAACCTCTGTCGTTGTCGGTGAGTGCTCTCCAGAAATTCAAACGCATAGGAGCTTGGAGCATTTCTTCGCCGTTTACCTTAATTGAGTAAAGCTGATTGCGTTCTCTTCTTTCAAAGCGAATGTTTATGTCGTCGCTGATGATACGGAGTGAGCCGTATGTATCGTCAACAAGGAGAGGGAGGTCCTCCTCCAATTCATCGTATGTGTTTGCAAATTCGTTTATAACAAATTGTTCTTCTGCTACAATGTGACCCGCCTTGCACCAAGAGGTGTCCTCTTTTACTTTGAGTTCAAGGTTGAGGTAGTATTCTGTTGAAGAAGCCTTTGCAAGTTCAAGATTGATTGTTTTTTTGTCAAAAGGCTCAAGGTCAACTGTGACTGTGCCCTCGCTGAATACGCCCTTGTCACTGCATTGGCTCCAGTGCAAATCGTATTCTTTAAGGTTTGTAAACAAATTTTTGTTTTTAATTTCGATAATTCCACGCTCTGCGTCGATAGCCTTGAAGTCAACATTTTGGTAAAGCTTTTTGATTTCCGCAAGCTTCGGTGTAACGGCTCTGTCGCCGAACAAAAGTCCGTTGCCGCAGAAGTGACCGTCGTGCGGATTTTCGCCGAAATCACCGCCGTAGGCAAGATATTCTTTGCCGTTTTCGTCGGTTGTCATTATGCTTTGGTCAACCCAGTCCCAAACAAAGCCACCCTGAAGGCAAGGATACTTGTCCCAAAGGGTTGTGTATTCGTCGGTTGAACCGCAGGAATTACCCATAGCGTGAGTGTATTCGCAAAGAATGTAAGGTCTGCCGTCTCTGCCTGTGAGTGCATATTCTTCGCAGTCCCAAGGCTTTGCATACATTTTGCTTTGAACATCCGAAAGTTCTTTTTCGTCAGGTGCTCTGTCACATTCAAAGTGAACAAATCTTGACTTGTCGGCTTCTTTAATCCATTTGTACATCTTTTTAGGTGTTTCGCCGCCGAGAGATTCATTGCCGAGACTCCAGCAAACAACGCACGAATAGTTTTTGTCACGATGGTAAAGAGCCTTGATACGCTCCATACAAGCCTTTTCCCATTCCGGACGGGAAGCGGGAAGCTGAGGACAACCGATAATTGTTGACCAGCCCGTGCCGTGGGTTTCCATATTATTTTCATCAATAACATAAAGTCCGTATTCGTCACAAAGTTCATACCATCTCGGAGCATTAGGGTAGTGCGAGGTGCGAACGGCATTGATGTTGTTTTTCTTCATAAGTTCAATGTCCTGACGCATAACATTCTCTGTGATGTATCTGCCCTTGTGACAGTCAAACTCGTGTCTGTTTGTGCCTTTAAACACAATTCTTCTGCCGTTGATTCGGATTATACCGTCCTTGATTTCAACGGTTCTGAAGCCGATTTTATGCGATATGTATTCAATAGGAACACCGTTATTTTTGAGTGTGAGCACAACCGTGTAAAGGTGCGGGCTTTCACTGCTCCAAGGCTTAACATTTGTAACGATTGCTTTGAGGTCGGTTACATGCTCTTCGCTTGCGTACTGACTGTCAAGTGCGGCTGTTGTGCCGTCATCGTCAACAACGGTCATATCAATGCTGAGTCCCTCGTATGCACCGTTTGTTTTAACCTGAACGGTAAGATAACCGTCGTGAAGTTGTGAGTCCGGCTCTGCATGAATTTCAAAATCACGGATGTATTCACGCTCGGTTGTGTAAATATATACATCACGGAAAATGCCGCCGAGACGCCACATATCCTGACATTCAAGCCAACTGCCGGTGCACCAGCGGTAAACTTCAACGCCGATAACATTTGAACCCTCAACAAGGTGACGGGTGATGTCAAACTCGGCTCTGTTAAATGTTGACTCGCTGTAACCCACTCTTTCGCCGTTTACATAGAGGTAAAATGCGGCTTCAACACCCTCGAAGCAGAGAACAACTCTTCTGTTGAGTACAGCTTGATTGATGTGAATTCTTTTGAGGTAGCAGCCTACCGGATTGTGCTTAACAGGTGCGTTAGGCGGGCAAATATCTTCACTGCCCTCCCAAGGATAACGCACATTGCAGTATTGCGGCTGGTCATATCCCTGCATCTGCCATGAGCAAGGCACAATAACCGAGTCCCAATTATGCGAATCGTAATTAGGGTCTGCAAAATCAGACGGTCTGTATGCGTAATTTTTGTATAGCTTAAATTTCCATTTGCCGTTTAAAAGCTTGCATCTTGAAGAAGCGTATCTGTCCGCTTTTTTTGCTTCCTCAAATGTTTCGTAAGGCATAAGCGTTGCGTGCTGAGGCAATCTGTTTACGCCTACGATTTCCGGATTGCTTTGCCATTCGGTATATCCGTCAATAAAGTTTCTTTCCATATATTTTCTCCCTCGGGTTTGTTATGTTATCTTCTGTGAATTGCACCCTCTTGATAGCCTTTTTGCTTGACTACAACTCCGAATGAGCGTAAAAGGATAATAAGGTCGAGCTTTAAGCTCCATTTGTCGCAATATTCTTTGTCGAGTTTCATCTTTTTCATAAGAGATATGTCGTCACGACCGTTGATTTGTGCCCAACCCGTAAGTCCGGGTCTGAAGCGGTAAACGCCGTATTCAAGTCGCAACCTGTGTGCTCTGATTTCACTTGAAATAAGCGGTCTCGGTCCTACAAAACTCATATCACCTTTGAGTATGTTCCACAGTTGCGGAAGCTCGTCCATACTCGTTTTGCGAAGAAATGCACCGAATTTTGTAATGTATTGCTCCGGATTTTCAAGTTCGCCCGTGGCACAGTTCGGCGTGTCGTTTTTCATTGTTTGAAATTTGTAAATTCTAAACGGTTTTCCGCTTCTGCCCCTGCGTTCGTGGCTGAAAAACACTTTGCAGTTCGGCGTAAAATAGTTAACCGTTATAATGAACAAAAAGAGCGGTGACAAAATAATCAAACTGAAAAACGAAACTACAATGTCAAACAAGCGTTTCCACTTTGTAGCTCCAAAATATTTGTGCAAAAACTGTTTCATTTATTCTTCCTTGTTTCATCATATATTCCGCATTTTTACAACAAAATGTGTTGTAAAGGGCATAAATCCCCAATATATAGTTTATAGACTAAATGATTATAGCATAGCTTTTATAAAAAAGCAATTATAAAATTATTAATTTTCTCAAAAAGATTTTTTTATAAATTGATGCTAAAATATATACAAATCTCTGTTTGTGTGTTAAAATATCATATATTCTATATATTGAGGTGCAATTATGAAAAATATTCCTAAAATTTTGATAAGTGTAATTTTGGTCGTTGCTTTGGCTTTTTCGTTTTCGTCGTGTGCAAAAACAGAAATGACCGAGGAAAATATAACCGATACCGTTTCAACGGTTGAAACGGCACTGAAAGAATTTGACACAAAAAAACTCAAAAAATATGTAGACTCGTCAACTCTTAATTATATTATGAAATATGCAGACAAACACCAACAATTTGTTGATTTGGGCAAGGCGATATTCGGCAATCTTTCAATTACGGTTGATTCCGTTGATGTGGAAAGCAAAACGGTTAATGTTACCGTTAAAAACAAGGATTTCAGTTCGGTTGCTTATGATTTTGCTTCAAATTTAAAGGCGGAATATACGCCTCTTCAGTTGGTGGGAAAACTTGATGACGAGGACTTTTTGAATTTGTCGCTCGGAAACCTTGTAAGTTCTATGAATGGTGTTTCGGATGAAACGGAAGTTTCTGTAACGCTCAAGGTTGTAACGGGCAAAAAAAATCTTGTTTTGTCATTTGACGAGGACGCAGAAAATGCCGTGTCCGGCGGTGCTCTTGCTTCTATAAAAAACTTATATAATTAAAATATAAAAATAAAAATACTATTTGACAATCAGCTGTCAATATGTTATCATATCGAAGTATGCAAATGCAAAATTTTAATTCCTAATTTTGAGGTGAAATAAATGGCTAACAAATTTGTAACAGCTATTTTCGGAGATTACTCAAAGCATGAGGTTAAAAAACTCCGCAAGATAGTTGACAAAATCAATGATTTGGAAGATAAATACCAAAGCATGGATGATAAGGAGCTTGCAGCACAAACTCCTGTTCTTAAAGAAAGACTTGCAAACGGAGAAACACTTGACGATATTCTTCCTGACGCATTCGCTGTTTGCCGTGAGGCAAGTTCCCGTGTTCTCGGTATGCGTCACTTTGATGTACAGCTTATCGGCGGTATCGTTCTTCACCAAGGCAGAATTGCCGAAATGAAGACCGGTGAAGGTAAGACTCTTGTTGCTACACTTCCGGCTTACCTTAACGCACTTTCGGGTGAGGGCGTACATATCGTAACAGTAAACGACTATCTTGCAAAGCGTGACTCCGAATGGATGGGTAAAATTTACCGTTTCCTCGGCTTGAGCGTAGGTCTTATCGTTCATGAAAAGAGCGACGCAGAGCGTCAAGAGGCTTACAATGCCGATATTACTTACGGTACAAACAACGAGATGGGCTTTGACTATCTTCGTGATAATATGGTTCCTTACAAAGAGCGTAAGGTTCAGAGAGGTCATTCATTTGCTATTGTCGATGAGGTTGACTCAATTCTTATCGATGAGGCTCGTACTCCTCTTATTATTTCCGGTAAGGGCGACGCTTCAACAGACCTTTACCGTCAGGCAGATATTTTTGCCAACACTCTTACAATGACAAAGGTTGCAAAAACCGATGACAAGCAGGATACAGAAGACGCTTATGAGGGCGACTATGTAGTAGACGAAAAGGCAAAGACAGCAACCCTCCTCAAGAGCGGTGTTGAAAAGGCTGAAGCATTCTTTAAGGTTGACAACCTTATGGATATTGAACATACAACTCTCCGTCACCACATCGACCAGGCTATTAAGGCTCACGGTGTTATGACAAGAGATATCGACTATGTAGTTAAAGACGGTCAGGTTAAAATCGTTGACGAATTTACAGGTCGTATTATGGAAGGCCGTAGATATAACGAAGGTCTTCACCAAGCTCTTGAAGCTAAGGAAGGCGTAAAGGTTGAACACGAGAGCAAGACTCTTGCAACCATCACATTCCAAAACTACTTCCGTTTGTACAAGAAGCTTTCCGGTATGACAGGTACAGCTTCAACAGAAGCAAACGAATTTGACGAAATCTACAAGCTTGATGTAGTTGAAATTCCAACAAACAAGCCTGTTATCCGTGTGGACAAGCCTGATGTTATTTTCCAAACAGAAAAGGGCAAGTACTACAATGTAATTAAGCAGATTGAAGAATGCCACGCAAAAGGACAGCCTGTTCTTGTAGGTACAATCAGCATTGAAAAGTCAGAGGAACTTTCAAAACTCTTGAAGAAAGAGGGCATTGAGCATAAGGTGCTCAACGCAAAGAACCACGAAAAGGAAGCTGAGATTGTTGCACAGGCAGGTAAGTTCGGTGCTGTTACAATCGCAACAAATATGGCAGGTCGTGGTACCGATATTATGCTCGGCGGTAACGCAGAATTCCTTGCAAAGGCTCAAATGAAGAAGATGGAATTCACAAATGAGCAAATCAGAGAAGCAACAGGCTTCGGTGAAACAGATGATGAGGATATTCTTCGTGCCCGTAAGACATTTATCGAGCTTGAAGCTAAGTTCAAGGAAGAAATCAAGGACGAAGCAGATAAGGTAAGAGAAGCAGGCGGTTTGTTCATTCTCGGTACAGAAAGACACGATGCTCGTCGTATCGATAATCAGCTCCGTGGTCGTTCGGGTCGTCAGGGTGATCCGGGTACAAGCCAGTTCTTCCTTTCACTTGAAGATGACCTTATGCGTTTGTTCGGCGGCGATAGAATGCAGAAGATGATGAGCAAGCTCACAGATGATGAGAATATGCCTATCGAATCTCGTCTTATCTCAAAGACAATCGAGTCATCACAGCAAAAGGTAGAGGGCAAGAACTTTGCTATCCGTAAGAACACTCTCCAATACGATGATGTTATGAACCGTCAAAGAGAGCTTATTTACAGCCAGCGTGATCAGGTTCTTGACGGTGTTGACCTTACAGAAACCGTTAACAAGATGCTTGATACAAATATCGAAGAAACCGTTACAAACTATTTCACAGGCGATTCAAAGGCTGACTGGAATGTTGACGGCCTCCGTGAAAAGTATAAGGATTGGAACATTGCAACTGATGATGACTTCAAGGATGTTGAGTCACTCACAATTGCCGACACAGTTGAACTTCTCCAAGACAGAGGTCATAAGATTCTTGAAGAAAAGGAAAAAGTACTCGGCTACGATATGTTCCAAGACTTCGAGAGAATGGTTATCCTCAGAAATGTTGATACATATTGGATGGATCACATTGACGCTATGGAAGACTTGAAGCAAGGTATCCACCTTCGTTCTTATGCTCAAAAAGACCCTGTTGTTATCTTCCGTATGGAATCATATGATATGTTTGATGAAATGACATCACTCATCAGAGAAGACACAGCAAAGATGATGCTTACACTTATGCCTATCCATAAGTCAGATGTTCAGCGTAAGGCTGTTGCACAGGTTACTTCAACAACTTCGGGCGGCGAAGATCCTGAAACAGCAAAGGCTGTTACAATCCGTAAGGATAAAAAGATTGGTCCAAACGATCCATGTCCATGCGGAAGCGGCTTGAAGTATAAGAAGTGCTGCGGTTCTCCTGCAAAGCTTGCAGAAGCTGCTCTTGAAGCAGATAAGAAGCATAAGGAAGAAAAGCGCAGAATTAAGCCAAGATTAAAGTAATCAAATAGGAATTTTAAAAGCGATTCGATTTTCGAATCGCTTTTTTACTTATATAATATATAATAATATTACATTATATATGTGTGACTTTCTGTCGTTTTCTTTGGCATATTGCAGGATTTTACTGTTAATAAGCAGCATTTGTACAAATTACATAGTTTTTTGATTGAAATTGTGTAATCTTTTTGTTATAATCAATATATATTTACATTAAATGGAGTGGTTTTTATGCCTAATGTTATTGATTATATAGAAAAGTACGGTGACACCTCGTTTTGCGATGTTCCGTTCGGCGAGGCAGACAATGTTGCTCTTTGCGATATGTATTATATGCCTCTTGACCTTGTCGTTTCGGATAGTTTTGATGACGAACCCGTGCCGTATGCTGAGGTCGCAAACAAGATATTTGATTTACGAGGCAGAAAGCATGATCCTGTCGGTTTAGTTCTTCAAAAGTACATAAGCGAGGTTATGATGGCAATGGCTCCGAAAAAGCGTTTTGCCGAGATGAAAGTTGTTTCTGCCGTTCGTATTTATGAAAAAAAGCCTGCCGTTCAGTTTGAGGCGGCAACATTTTTGCTCCCTAACGGAGATGTTGTTGTGCTTTTTAAGGGTACAGACGATACCCTTATCGGCTGGAAAGAGGATATTGATATTCTTACTAAAAAAGGTATTCCGTCCAATATGTTTGCAACGGAATATCTTGAAAAAACGGCAAATAGATTCAGCGGAAACATCATAGTTTGCGGTCATTCAAAAGGTGGTTTCATTGCTCAATATGCCACTTTGTTTTGTAAAAAAGAGATTAGGGATAGAATAATAAAAGTATACAACAATGACGGTCCGGGTTTTTGGGATTATTCGTATCTTGAGAGCGAGGCATATGCCGAAATGCTCCCTAAATATCGTCACTTTGTGCCGCAATCGTCATTTATCGGCATGATGCTTGCACATGATTATGATTATACCGTAATTAAAAGTGACCAGGTTCTCGGTCCGCTTCAGCACGATTTGTATTCGTGGCAGTTTGACGGCAGAAAGTTAAAGCGAGTTGATGACCTTACGCCGGTCGGTAAACTTAATGACGGCATTTTGCACGACTTGGTGGATAATCTTACCGATGAGCAGGAGCAGGCACTTGATGAGGTTTTTGATGTTGTGATAGCGGGAATCAATCAAGAAGGCCTCCTTGATGTCAAAAATAATATTATTCCGTCACTTAAGGGCGGTGTTGAGGCATGGCGTTCGCTCGATAAGGATACTCAAAAGAAATTTTTGAAGATTTTTTCAGCCGCTCCATCAATAGTTGTTAAAAATACGGAAAAGATAAGAAAAGAAGAACAGGCAAAATACCAAAAAAAGATTGTTGATACCTTGAAGTATCTCAATGTCCTTTTTTGACAAACGAGGTGACATATGGGGGATATAATCCGCACTATTTACTGCACGGATAAAACTATTGTTTTGCTGTCGCTTGTTGTTTTGTCAATTCTCTGCTCGGTTTACAAATTTTTGTATCAGTCAAAAAAACAAAATAATTTTATTGTGGGCATTGCCTTTGTGTTGTGTGTTGTCATTGCACTGTATCCGTCTGTTTTAATCAGGGCAGGCGGTGAAACAAGAGAACTTGTTTTAGAACCTTTTCGCTCATTAAAACTCTATTTTGACACAGGATATGAGGAGTGGATTAGAGTTATAGTTATGAACATTGCAATGTTTTATCCGCTCGGTTGTGTATATGCTTGTTTTAATAAAAACAAAAAGACAAAGCCGTGGATGTTTTTTGTTTTCGCGTTTCTGTTCAGCTTTGTTATAGAAACAGTGCAGTATGCTTTTTCTCTCGGCGTCAGCGAAACCGATGATGTAATCAACAATACGCTGGGTGCGTTGCTCGGTTATTTGATAACATATTTGTTTTATAAGTTGCTTAACAAATCGGGTGAAAAACAATAAATTTATATAAACAAGAATATTAAAGGGGTAAATTATGGAAAATAAGGAAGTCAGACCTTTCGGTATGCGTGACAAAATAGGATACGGTCTCGGTGATTTCGGCTGTAATATGAGCTTCGCTTTCATCAATAACTATCTTATGGTGTTTTATGTCACCTGTATGGGCATTAAGGCAAAGCATTTTGCGGTCATTATTTTGCTTGCGAAGATTTTTGATGCAATTAACGACCCGATTATCGGCGGCATTTGTGACGCTTCAAAGCCGGGTAAAGACGGCAAATTTAAGCCGTGGATTAAGTGGGCGAGTCTGCCGCTTCTTGTGTCAAGTATTCTTATGTTCATCTATGCGCCAAATGCACCGTATGCACTCAAAATCGCAATGTGTCTCGGTCTTTACTGCGTGTGGAGCGTTGCTTACACAAGTGTAAATGTGCCTTACGGCTCAATGCAGTCTGTAATCACAACGCAGTCGGATGAGCGTTCGTCACTTTCAACTTGGCGAAGTGTCGGCGCAATGTTTGCACAAATCCCGGTAATGATTTTGCTTCCGAAACTTGTTTACGATTCAAAAACTTCAAATCCACGAGGCAATGTGTTCATCTATATTGTAGGTGTTATGGGACTTATCGGCTTCGTATCGTTCATTCTTCTTCGCAAACTCACAACGGAAAGAGTTGAGCCTACTGTTAACAACGAGCAAAAGTTCAATTATTTCAAAACTCTTGCTTCGTTCTTCAAGAATAAGCCTATGATGGGCGTAACAATTTCGTCTGTTGCATACCTTGCGTTGATGATGACCGTTACAAATTCTATGCAATATGTGTTTATGTGCTATTTCAAAAACACAAAAATTATCCCGATTGCAACCATTATTGCAGGACTTCCGATTGGCTTGGGTATCGTTATCACAAAACCGCTCCTCAAGAAGTTCACAAAGAAACAACTTTGCACTTATCCGTTTGCAATTTCAGCCGTTGCGGCAGGCATTGCAACTTTTGTAAGATTTGACAATCCTTATGTTTGGATTGCATTCATCGGTGTTTCGATGTTCGGTACTTGCTTTTATCTCACTCTTATGTGGGCACTTGTTGCCGATTGCATCGATTATCAAGAAGAAAAAACAGGCAGACGAGAGGAAGGCTCAATTTACGCAACCTATTCTCTTTTCAGAAAAATTGCACAGGGCGTAGGTGCTTCAATCATCGCTCTTTCACTTGATTTGACAGGATACAGCGAAAAACTCGATGCACTTTCACAGGCAGAGGGCGTACCTGAAAAAATCTATATTATGACGGGTGCATTGCCGCTTATCGGCGCACTTATTTGCTTGTTCAGCATGCATTTCTTGTACAATATTAAAGATAAAAAATCGGAGGAATGATTTTGAGAAATATCATTACAATAAACGAAAATTGGTCATTTACCAAAGAAAATAAAACAGAAACAGTCAATTTGCCACACACTTGGAACGGCACAGACGGTCAGGACGGCGGAAACGATTATTATCGTGGCACTTGCATTTATCAAAAAGAAATTGCAAAAGCCGATATGCCTGACGGCGAGGAAGTTTACATTCAGTTTGACGGTGTAAATTCAAGCGCAAAGGTTCTTTTCAACGGCAGGGAAATAGCAGTTCATCACGGCGGATATTCAACCTTTAGGGCAAAACTTGACGGCATAAAGGACAGCAACACAATCGTTGTTGAAGCAGATAATTCGCCAAATGATTTTGTTTATCCACAGCAGGCAGATTTCACATTTTACGGCGGAATTTATCGCAGTGTAAAACTTATCGGCGTGCCAAAGGCTCATTTTGATTTGGACTATTACGGTGCACCGGGCATTATGGTGACCCCTGTTGTTGACGGCAAAAATGCAAAAATCACTATGCAGGCATTTGCAGACGGCGAGGTTCAATTTGATATTATCGCAGACGGCGAGGTTGTTTGCACAAAAACCGCAAACGGCAAAAATCCAACTGCCGAGGCTGTTATAGAAGATGTCCGCCTTTGGAACGGAACGGTTGACCCTTATCTTTACACGCTCAAGGCAAGCCTTGTTGTTGACGGCGTGGCTGTTGATGAAGTCAGCACAAAATTCGGTGTCCGTTCATTCAAGGTTGACGCACAAAAAGGCTTTATTCTCAACGGCAGGGAATATCCGCTCCGTGGTGTTTCCCGTCATCAGGACAGACCGCAAATCGGCAACGCTCTCAGCTATGAGCATCACAAGGAAGATGTTGACCTTATTTGCGAAATGGGTGCAAACACAATCCGCCTTGCTCACTATCAGCACGCACAGGAATTCTATGATTTGTGCGATGAAAGGGGTCTTGTAATTTGGGCGGAAATTCCGTATATTTCCCGCCATATGCCAAACGGTGTTGAAAACACAAGAACGCAGATGACCGAGCTTATCTGCCAAAATTATAACCATCCGTGCATCGTCACTTGGGGATTGTCAAACGAGATTACCATGGGCGGAGCAAGTGACAAGAGTTTGATTGAAAATCACAAAATGCTCAACGACCTTGCCCATTCACTCGATAAAACCCGACCGACAACTCTTGCGGCACTTACAATGTGCGGCATAGATGAGGAATATGTGCACATTTCCGATATTTTGTCGTATAACCATTATTTCGGCTGGTACGGCGGTAATGTTTCAATGTACGGTCCGTGGTTTGATGATTTCCACAAAAAATATCCAAACAGGGCAATCGGCATAAGCGAATACGGTTGCGAGGCGCTTAATTGGCACACCTCAACTCCGGAACAGGGCGACTACACCGAGGAATATCAGGCGTATTATCACGAGGAGGTAATCAAGCAGATTATCGACCGTCCGTATTTGTGGGCAACTCATGTTTGGAATATGTTTGATTTTGCCGCAGACGCACGAAGCGAGGGCGGCGAAAACGGTATGAATCACAAGGGTCTTGTGACCTTTGACCGCAAGTACAAAAAGGACAGTTTTTATGCTTATCAGGCTTGGCTTTCGGACAAGCCTATGGTGCACATTTGCTCAAAGAGATATGTTGACCGAGTTGAGCCTGTAACCAAGGTTACCGTTTATTCAAATCAAAACGAGGTCGAACTTTTTGCAAACGGCAAAAGTGTCGGCAAGCAGACAAAGGGCAAGTATCCGTTCTTCCATTTTGAAGTTGAAAATGCAGGCGAAACCGCACTTGTTGCCAAAGCGGGTGAGTGCGAGGACACCGCTGTTATCAAAAAGGTTGACACTTTCAACGAGGCTTACAGAATGGCAGAGGAGGGTGCAGTTATCAACTGGTTTGAGATTGACACCCCTACGGGCTACCTTTCAATCAACGACACTTTGGGCGATATTATGGCAACCTTTAGGGGCAAAATTGTGCTTCTCAGTATGATTCCGATGCTCAAAAAGGCACTTTCGTCACCCGACAAGCCAAAAGAGAAAAAGAAAAAAGAAAAATCTTCGGGCGGTATGTCGGTGATGGGCTTCAAGATTAACAAAACCATGCTCGACATTGCCAAGGGATTTGCACTCAAGCGTGCGTTCTCGATGCTCGGCGGAAAATTCACAAAAGAGCAAATTCTCACAATCAATAAACGCCTTAATAAGATTAAGAAGAAATAGAAATAATTTGCGGCTCTGTTTAATTGAATCAGAGCCGCTTTTTTGCTACCGAAAAATTTTGTATTTTTTGTAACCGTTTTGGGTTTTTGTTTTGTTGTATATAGTAGAAGGGTAAATTTTATGCTGGCATTTTATATGATGCTCATTGATGATGAGCAAAATAAATCAAAATTTGAACAACTTTATTATGAATATCGTGACCGTATGATGTATGTCGCTTTGTCGGTGCTTCATAACAATGAAGATGCCGAGGACGCCGTACATAATGCTTTTATCGGTATTGCAAAGAATATGGATTCGATAGGTGAGGTGGCTTCGGTGCAAACATTGTCTTATGTGCTCAAGGCGACAAAAAACACGGCTATTAATATGCTTGGCAAAAATAAAAGATACGAAACTGTGGATATAGAAAATTTTGATGTCGTTTCCGATGATGATTTTTTCGCAAGCCTTGATGTAAAAGAACGCTATGACGAAGTTGTAAATGCTATTGTAAATTTGGACGAAAAATACAAGGATGTGCTGTTTTATCATTATGTCAGCGATATGCCTGTGTCAAAGGTTGCCGAGCTTCTCGGCAGAAAGGTGTCAACCGTAAAGCAACAGCTTGTGCGTGGCAAAAAGTTGCTGATTGAAAGCTTGGGGGCAAATGAAAATGACGAATAAGGAACTGTTTGTAAATGCTTTTATCGAAGCTGAAAAAATCGAATACGCAGGCTATCTTGACAAGTCGTTTTTTACTTTTGAATTTTCACCTAAATTTGAAAAGAAAATGTCAAAACTTGTTTCAAAAGAGCACCTGATTAAGTTTTCAACCCGCCGTAAAATTTCAAAATCGCTCATTGCCGCAGTAGTTGCAATCATTGTTATGTTTACAGGCTTGATGTCGGTATCTGCAAATCGCCGAAAAGCTATTGATTTTATTGAAAAGATATTTCCGAAACATATTACAGTTGAGTTAACAGATGATTCTATACCGGAATATGATTATTTGCAAACCGAATATACACTTTCTTCTGTTCCGAACGGATATAAACTTATTGAATATGACAAAAGTGAATATAGCGTTTGGTCTGTTTGGAAAAATGAAAATGATGATGAAATCGTATTTTCACAAACTGTTGTCGGCGGCAGTATGTCGATTGATAATGAACATAATTTAGAGTATTTGAAAATAAACGGTTATAAAGCTTATTTTGTTGAATCAGAAAATAACTGTACATTGTTTTGGAATGATTCTAATTATAGTTTTATGATAGATGTTCCGATAAATGAAAAGGAAAATATAATAAAAATGGCAGAAAATATTGTTGAAAAATGATATTTCCTTTAAATTTAAAAAAATTGGGATTTTTTGTAACCAAAAATCTCCTTTGTTTTGTTGTATATAGTGAAGGCACAAATACAGCAGGAAAGGAGGTCTTTTTGTGAAAAATCTATTGAGTAATTTCTGATGTTGATTATTTTATATAAGTATGATATTATCAAGGTGAGAAGTACATGAAGGTATAGGTAGACAATATCTGCCTATGTAGTATAATTTGAGGTGATTTGATGAAAAAGGCGGCTGTTCCTTTAGCTTTAATATTTGTTGCCTTTGCAGTTTGCATATGTGCTTTTCTTTTGCCCAAAAGTGATGCGTATAATGATAATAAAAAATACAGGCAAACTTTTGGCGTGATTGCGTATGAAACATTAAATTCCGAGTTAAATGACAAGAAAATCAAACAAATTGAACCGATTTTCAACGAGGTAAAAGCTGCAATTTCATATTCGGGAAGCAAAGAGACCTGCAATATATCTCAACCTCTGAACAAATTGTGCCAATTTACGAACGATGACAATTACAAAATCAATAAAAGCAATGTCGAAATTGTCACATACAAAAAACTTTTCTGCACCGGGTATTTGTGGATTGAATACAGCCGTGAATTGCTTGATGAAAACGGAAATGTAGTTTCCGCCGGATGTGACATATTGTGCTTAATTAAAATTAAATACAGCAATGGCAAGAATGAGGTAACAAGAGTTATTGAAGCACCTTGATGCTAAATCTGCCAAATAATGTGATTTAGAGGTTATATTATGAAAAAAATATTGAGTCTGTTGTTGTCAATGGTGACCGTGCTGTGTGCGTTTTCGGGCACAACTGTTTTTGCCGATGATGAGTACATACCGTACCATATTTGCGAATATGAGGAATATGTTGAGCCGGGAAAATTTGTTAGAGGTTGGTACGGCGGAACAGACTGGCTTGACGGTGAAAAAGGTCAAAAATGTAAGATTTGCGGTGAGAAAAAGGATGTTGAGGTAATCACTTGCCCAAATGTTAATTTGAGTAAAGATAGTTATTATTACAACGGCAAACAAAAAACGCCAAAAGTAATTTGCACCAAAGAAAACGGCGATTTGCTTGTTGAGGGTGTGGATTATACAGTTGAATATGTCGGCGAAAGAATAAATGTTTCGAGTTACAGAGTTACTGTGCGTTTTATGGGTGATTATGCAGGGTATATAAACAGATATTTCAGCATTTTCCCTAAAAAAGTAAAAGTTAAAAGCGTTCAGGGAATTAAAAACGGCTATAAAATTTCTTGGAAAAAATCATCGGGTCAATTTGACGGATATATAATTACAATTTATGACGGCAACTATAAAGACAAAAATTCGCCTTTGAACAGAACTAAAACAGTTAAAATCAAAAACAAAAAGCAAACTTCTGCAACTGTCAAAGGCTTGAAGCGTAATCACAAATACTATGTTTTTGTTGAAACCTACAAAAAAGCACCGCTTGATTACAGAAAGAAAAATAGCGCAACATTTTCTTCGGGCGGATATGACTTATTCAAAAACCTACCTGTCAAGCAGTACAAAACAAAATAAAAGAGCGTAGGGCGGCTGTCAATTAATTCAGAAAGGTTAAATTAGGGTGTTACCATGAAATAATTAACGAGCATTTTGTTGGCATTGGTGACTGTGCTGTGTGCATTTTCGGGCACAACCGTTTTTGCCGAAGATGAATATATACCTTATCATATTTGTGAATATGAGGAGTACATTGAGCAAAGCAAGTATTCCGTAATGGAAGCTCAATGCGAAAAAGGCGAAAAGGGACTGAAATGCAAAATCTGCGGTGAGAAAAAAGATGTTGAGATAATTCCGGAAACCGGTAATATTAATTTTACTTCCGACCCGAATAAGTACTGCAACCATATTGTGTACACAGGCAAGGCAATAAAACCGACTGTTTATGTGTGGATTGATGAGCAAAATCGTCTTACAGAGGGTGTGGACTATGATGTTGAATACATCGGCACTTGCAAAGAAATCGGCAGACACAAGGTTATTGTAAAATTCAAGGGTGACTATTCAGGCAAGGCAGGTCGCACCTTTGAGATTTATCCGCCAAATGTAAAAACAAAAAGCGTTAAGGGCATCAAAAACGGCTTTAAGGTTGAATGGAAAAAAGTCGGCAAAAAGTACGATGTTGACGGCTATATTGTTACTGTTATGAGCGGCAACCACGAGAATAGAGAAGTGGGCACATGCTATGTAAAACAGGTGAAAATCAAGGGCAAAAACAAAACTTCCGCAACCATTAAGGGTTTGAAGCGAAACAAAAAATACTATGTTTTTGTTCAATCATACAAAAAGCAGAATTTTGACTACAAGCCTGACCAATACGCAACCTTTACATCTCAAGAACCTGACGATAATCAGAGCTGGAAAAACATTAGATATAAAACAAAGTGATTCAAAACGAAATGAGGTGTTTTTATGAATCCAAAAAAATTGAAAGTACTTAAAGTTGTTAATACAATTATTCTTATTGTTGCAATCGCACTGCTTGCTACGGGTATATATGAATGTTTGTTTTCAGCTATTATCTATGATGGCTCGGGATCATTTAATAAGAGCGATGCAGTTATTGCATCCGCTGTAATTTATGGTGTACCATCCGCTATTTTTTGGGGAGTGTTTTTTATTATCAAAAGCAAAATCAAAAAGTACGACAAACTTGATGATTAATCCGTGACAATGCAGTTGCGTTTGTGTACAATTTTTGATAAAGTTGAATTGTTAAAATATATCATATATTTATTTTATATGCGATTACAACAATTTGGAGGGGTTTTATGAAAAAAACAATCAGCGTTTTATTATCCGTCATCATTGCGTTGTCGTGTATGGGTGTTGGCATTGTGGCAAACGCATCAACTCCGTGGATTGATAACAAGGAAACAGGCGAATTTTGTTGGAACGAAAAATCGGGTGATTGGGAATTTTTGCAGATTTCTGCAAATTCTGCTTGCCTAACAAAATATTACGGCAGTGCCGAAACCCTCGATATTCCAAGCAAAATAAACGGACTTACGGTTAGCGAAATCGGTGATAATGCTTTCAATTCAAACAAGGCAATCAAAAAGGTAACTTTGCCGAACGGTGTTGTAAAAATCGGTTTGGGGGCATTTGAGAATTGCGAAAATCTTGCTTCTGTGTCACTCGGCACAAAGGTGAGAAGTATAGGTCTCAATGCGTTTTACAACACAAAAATATTTAGCAGCAAGATGAAATCGAAAAATGTTGTGTATATCGGCAAGTACCTTGTTGCCTGTGATTCGGACAAGTACGGCAAAAAACTTGCTGTAAAAGACGGAACAATCGGAATTGCAGACGGTGCCATTATGCCACAGGTTGTGTCATCAAACGGCAAAATCAAAACCGTAACCTTGCCGAACAGTGTGAGATTTGTTGGCAAAGACGCTTTTTCAAACAGTAAAAACATCACGAAAATCACACTCGGCAACAGAATTGAGCGAATCGGCAAAGACGCATTTAAGGGCACAAAGTTCTACAAAAGCAATGTAAAAACCGCTTCAAACGCAAAATACATCGGCAAATATCTTTGCGAGGGTGTTTACGGCAAAAAGAGTGTAAAGGTTAAAAACGGAACAACTGTTATTGCTGACGGTGCGTTTGATTTTGGCGACAGAAAGTCGAAACTTGAAAAAATCGCTTTGCCGTCAAGCCTCAAGACTATCGGCGATACAGCGTTTAAGAATTCAAAATTAAAGACTGTGACCATTCCTAAAAGTGTTAAATATATCGGCAATCAGGCATTTTGGGGCAATAAGAAACTTGAAAAATTCAAGGTTAACAACGACAGTAAATATTTTTCTGCAACATCGGGAGTGCTCTTTAACAAGAAAAAGTCGGAGATTATCGTTTATCCGTCTGCATCATCACGCACGGCTTATTCCTTGCCAAACAGCGTGAGATATATCGCTCCGTACGCTTTTGCAGGAGCGAAAGATATTAAGAGCATCAAGCTGAACAAAGGTCTTGTGTTCATCGGCGAGCTTGCATTCCTCGATTGCAAAAATCTCGACAGTGCAACCGTTCCCGATTCTGTAAGACGAATTTGCTCAATGGCGTTCGGCGCAGTTTCAGCAAATGAAGGCTCGTTTATGTCAAAGCAGTTTACATTGTACGGCAGTGCTTCAAGCGTGGCAAAACGCTATTGCGAAACACAAGAAGTTGACAACCAAAGTTATCGTGCACCGTTATTTGTTTTAATATAGCATTAAGTATGTTTTAATAATCTGTAAACTTTACCCCGACTTTGCGGTCGGGGTTGATTTTTGCCTTGACGGTTGAGTTTTTAAGCTATATAATACATTTCATATTTATTTGGAAGATGATGATTGTATGCTGTTTAAAATTTTGATTTGCATAATCGCCGGTGTGGGTGCAGGGCTTGGTACGGGCTTTGCCGGAATGAGTGCCGCTGCGGTTATCAGTCCGGTGCTTATCACATTTTTGGATATGGATTCGTATATGGCGGTCGGTATTGCTCTTGCAAGCGATGTTTTGGCAAGTGCCGTGTCTGCTTATACTTACGGAAAAAATAAGAACCTTGATATAAAAAACGGACTTATTATGATGGCGTCCGTTCTGTGCTTTACAATGGTGGGCAGCTATGTTGCAAGCATTGTGCCGAGGACAACAATGGGCAATTTTTCCGTGTTTATGACATTTTTGCTCGGTGTTAAATTTATTGTAAAGCCGGTTACGGAACCAAAAAAGCGGTTTCAAACAGCAACGGCTAAGCAAAAGGCGATTCGCTCCGTGCTTTGCGGTGCAATGGTTGGATTTATTTGCGGATTTATTGGTGCCGGCGGCGGAATGATGATGCTTTTGGTGCTCACCTCGGTACTTGGATATGAACTTAAAACCGCTGTCGGAACAAGCGTTTTTATTATGAGCGTAACCGCTCTTACGGGATGCGTCAGTCACTTCGCAATAGGCGGCAAACCCGATACTTTGGCACTTGTTGTTTGCGTAATCAGCACACTCGTTTTTGCTCAGGTTGCGGCTCTGTTTGCCAATAAGGCAAAGCCTAAAACGCTCAATCGTGTAACCGGCGTTATCCTTGTCATTCTCGGTATCGCAATATTTTCGGTTAAATTTTTTGCAAAATAAAAAGATATGGCATAAGTTAAATGTGGCTTATGTCATATCTTTTTTTTTATTATTGTGTTTTTTTAGGTTTCCAAATCGCACTTGATATTTTACCTGTTATAAAGTCAAATATAAGTGCCATTGCAATTGTGATTGCAAACGATACAATGAGGAAGACATATTTGTGCCTGCCTGATAATCCGTAATGGTTAAGAAGTATCATCGGTATTCTTTGGATAATATAGATGCTGAAGATGTGCTTGCCGAGAAATTTAAGTATCTCATTTTGAAGCGAGATTTTCATAGTCAGCATAACCGTAAGTGCACAAAACAGCATTGCCCATATTTCGTATATCAGCAGTTTGTCAAATCTGTGAAGATATGCAAAAATATATGCAATGACAACAACAGCAAGAATACTTGAATATATGATGTCGTTTTTCATCAGTATTTTTTCTATGGTATTCTTAAAATAGCTGTACCAAAATCCGAGAGGGAACAAAATAATTGTGTTGTACCAAAAACCCTCTTTACCGGCTTTTTTAAGCGCAATCACAAGAGCAATTCCGAGTGCTGTTAAGATGACAAGCGAAATAAATTCGACAGCTTTGCTCTCATTGAATTTTTTTGGTATAAATGCTATGAGCGTTGCAACATACATTGCAAGTATTGCAAAAATGTACCAGCTTGAATTGCCTATACCGTTCCAAGCGGTTAATGAAATCAGCAGATTTTTAACTGTTTGCGGTCTGCCGATGATGTAGCTTAAAACGAAAAATAAGAGAACAGCCAAATCATAGTTCAGCAGTAAATTGGGGAAACGCTTTGTTGCAATGGATTTGACATAGGCAAATTGCTTTTTCTTCATGCTTTCCATCATACCGTAGCCCGAATAAAACAGAAACATTGCAACTACCATTTGGTTAAGATGATTTTGCAGGGCGATATACGGTTCGTCATAAATTCCGCCGAGTTCAATATATCCCTTGCCGTGACTCAGCAAAATCAGTGCAACAAAAATGCCTTTGACTGCCAGCGTGCCGTCGGGCGAAATATAATCTTTGTTGAATTCACCCGGTTTGCTTATTTCCGTTTTGTTGAAAATCAACAGCAGAAGAATGAGTACAAAAAATATCATATTATTCTTCTTATTCTTCCCACTTCATTATGGTCTTACCAAATGATTTTTGGGTATCTTTCTCAAAAGCGTTTTTGATGTCGGTTGTTGTTCTCACAACATTTACACTGCTTACAAGATTGCCGAGATAGTCGATAATTTCAGGATGTTCAACATACATATCAACTGTTTTTTTGAAGTCGGCAACGCCGCTTCTTGATGTGCCGAACATACGGATGCCTTTTTCAAGAATCATTCTTGTGTTGATAGGCACAGGATATTCGCTTACGCCCAAAATAGAAAGAGTGGATTCGGGTTTGATAAGTCCGATAATTTGCTCAATTGCGATAGGGCTGCCGTTTCCGCCTACACATTCAAATGCGTGGTCCATAGTAAAACCGTCAGGCACTTCGTTTACAAGATGGGTTTCATCTGCAAAGGTAAAGTCGTTGAGTTTTTCTCTGTTTGTGCCGAACACTGCAATTTTTGATTTAGGGAATATATACTTCAAAAACAATGAAGTGATGTAGCCGAGGTTGCCGTCACCCCAAACACCGATTACATCTCTGCGTGCGTGAGCGATTTTGTCAAATCGGGTGATTGCGTGCACGGATACAGAAATAATTTCGGTAAAAGCCGCAACATTTCTGTCAATGTCCTGCGGAAGTTTTACAAGTCTGTTTGGAGAAATTTCAACAAATTCCTGCAAAAAACCGTCCATAGAAGAACCGCAGAATTTTGAAGAACGCAAGTAGTTTTCTGCAATATAGTCGTCCTTTTCGGTAGGGCAGTTAGGCACCATAACAACAAGGTCGCCTGTTTTGAACTTGCCCGACGGGTCGTGGAGCACTTCGCCGATACCTTCGTGGATGAGTGCCATAGGGAGCTTTTCTGCAAGAACCTTTGCGTCACGGGTGCCGAGATAATATCTCATATCGGCATTGCAGATAGAAAGATTTGTAGGTCTTACAATTGCATTTTCGCCAAACATATTGATGTCCTCAAATGCAATTTCAAATCGTCTTGGAGCTACCAAGCGATAGATTGTATTAATCATCGGTTTCGTCCTCCAACAAAGACTTTGCAACTCTTAAATCATAAGGGTAGGTTATTTTCATATTGAATGTTTCACCCTGAACAAGAGCAACTTTTTCACCCTTGATAACAAAGATTTTTGCTGCATCTGTGAGAATGTCTTTTTCTTCGTCTGTAAGGCTTTCGTACATATTCTTGAGTTTGAGAGCCTTGAATGATTGAGGGGTTTGACCCTGATACATTTTGCTTCTGTCAGGAATGTTTGAGATTGTTGCGTTGTCAATAGCTTCAACAATTGTGTCGGTTGCAGGAACAACTGTGTCACAAGCACCGTATTCCTCGGCAGCCTTGATGTTTTCTTCAATGATTCTGTGGGTAACGAACGGACGAACAGAATCATGAGTAACAATGATTGTGTCATCGTTGAGGTTGCCCTCCGATTCAATGAGCTTGACAGCATTCATGATAGTTTCGTTTCTTGTTGAACCACCCTCAATAACAGCAACTCTGTCCTTTGCAGGCGCAATATGCTTTTCAATGAGGTTCTTTGTGTGCTCAACCCACTGCTTTGGGCAAAGAACGATAACTTTTTCAAATTCAGGCACTACCAAAAATTTTTCGATAGTGTAGATGATGATAGGCTTGCCTTTAACGGTAAGGTACTGCTTTGGCTTGTCGCCGCCCATTCTTGAGCCGATACCACCGGCAAGAATAACACCGTATGTCATAATTATATCTCCTTAAATTAAGATTGTTTTGTTAATTTATTTTAATTGATTAAGCAAATTTTCAAGGCTCTTTCCGTTGCAGTTTGCAAGGTACTTGTCCTTGGTTTGATTATAACCCGAATAATCGTAGTTTTCAATATTTAAAATTTGTTTTATTACATCCTCAATGTTGTTGTATATAGGAAGCTTGATGTCCTCCTTGACATCAACAAGCGTTTCCATTTCCGAAAGTGCTTTGTTGGTGTTCTTTGTGTAGAGGAACACAGGCTTGCCTGTTGACATAAACGACAAAACAGGAGCGTTGATGTTGCCGATTGCAATATCTGCAACAGAAAAAAGTTCGTACGGCTTGAACATATTGCTCACATCAATAATGCTGTCTGAATAGTAAATCAATGTTTCGGTTGCATTGTTGAGATTTGTGTAGCATTTAAGAAGCACATAGTCCTTGTAGAGATATTCGTACATAGCCGAATCATCAATCGCTTCACCGTTTGTTGAGATGTAAACAATGATTTTTCTGCCTTTGAGTTTTGGATTGGTTTCGTAAATCTTATCAAGGATTTTTTTCTTGTTTGCTTCGTCAAAGAAAATGTCGGTCTTTATGTCACCGATGTTGAGAACCTTGACATCCTTGCTGAATTCTTTTTTGAAAAGTTCGCCTGTTGTTTCACTTGGTGCGGTAACGGCAGAAACGCTCTTGAACAGCGGTGCTGTTTCGTAGATTTCTCTGCGGAGTCCGCTTCTGTATCCCTTTGTGTCGCAACCGAAAGTTTTAAGCGGAAATGCGTTTGGAGGAAGGTAAATAACCTTTGTTTCTTCACGAAGTTCAATGCCGTCAAGCAAGGTGCTCGGCTTGTCAATGATGATGTATTCGCTTTGTGCGATGACAGAAATTGCATCGTCAAGGTTGCTTGATTTAACAAGTTTTATGCCGTTTGCCTTTGCAAGTGTCTTGACCTCTTTTGATTTGATGTCGAGTGCAATAACACTGCCTTTTTCGAGTTCGCTGTTTTTAACGCCGTCATAGAGTTTTGTTGCGTTTTTCTTTTGCTTTTTGACATTTTCAACTCGCTTGAAGTATGGAGTTTTACTGCTTTCAACCTTTGGCACGGTGTAGAAGTGTTCAAAATGCTTGCACTCTTTTCTGTGTGCTTCGGGATTTTCAAAAACAGTGTTGATGATTCTTTGTGTGGCGTGACCGTCGCACGAACGCATAAATTTGTATCTGAAATCTTGAATTGCTTTTTTGTCAAAGCGTTCATCAATGTGCTTGATGTAGTCAATCATCTCAAAGTTTGTCTTTGCGATAAGACCCGGAGCAAGCTCGTAGTAGTCATAATAGAAGCCTCTCCAGTCAAAATATTCGTCCAAATCATATGCAAAGAAAATGAGCGGCTTTTCGAAAAGGCTGTATTCAAATACAAGAGATGAGTAGTCCGAAATGCAGATGTCTGCCGTTGAGAGAAGTTCCTCAATGCTCAAAATGTTGCCGACATCCATTGCAAAGTTCTTGTATTCTTCCGGAACAGCAGGAGGATTTTTAACAACCGGGTGGTGCTTGATGAGAAGCACATATTCGTCACCGAGTGCTTCGTAAAACATTTTGATGTTGAGCATATCGGGTGTTTCTGCCTTTGCAACTCTGCCACGGAATGTAGGAGCGTAAAGAATGATTTTTTTGTCCTTTGCCTGCGGAACAAGCTCGTACACATGCTCTCTTGCTTCTTTGAGGAATTCCTTGTTGTAGAAAATGTCGGTACGGCTTGAACCCGTTGCCTGAACAATGCCTTTGCTCTCGTCAATGTTCATAGCCTCATTGTATGCCCAAATGACTTCCGGAGAACTTACGGTTACAAGCGAATAATTCTTGTTGAACGGGTGCTTGAGCTGTTCGTCTTTTGACGCACCGAAAATCAAATCTGCGGTTGAAAAACCGAATTTTTTGAACGCACCGCAACCGTGCCAAAGCTGAATAATCTTTGTTTCGGGGCGGAGAGGCATTGCCGACATTGTGTTTGACGCCTCGTTCATAAACACATATTTTGCCGTTGCAATATCCTTGACTGCATCAAGGCAACGCTTTCTGAAATCGGCTCTGATTGTGCCGTTTGTAAGCAAAAAGTGAGTGTGGATGTTGTAGTCGTAGTTGTTTGCAAGCTCGTCAAACATAACCTGCATGCTGTTTGTAACCTGCGGATGTCTAACCTCAACAAACACAACTTTCTTTTCGTCAACAGGAGCCTTTGCCGCCTCTCTGTAAGCCTTTGGAATTTCCTTGTCCATCAGCTTGTCCATAAAACGGCGATAGCCTTTGTGGTGCATGTTTGACTGGAAATCTCTTGTGAAATCCTGAAAATGAGTCAAAATGTTTCTTTTGAGAGAAAATACCGCCGATGTATTTTCTGTTTGAAGTGCCTGCAATGCAGGATCGGTTTTTGAACTAAATGCCATATATCAATTCTCCAAATTAAGTAAAGAAATTATTTTATTTGCCACTCTTTGACTCGACTGTCCGTCAATATCGTCAAAGAATTTATGCTTGAATTTTTCAACCTTTTCGCTTTCAAAGTCGTTGCTTTGCACGGCTTTTATAAGCTCGTCTTGTAAAAAAACGGTTTTGCCCGGAATAAATTCCTTAAAATCATAGTAAAAATCACGATTTTCAATGTATTCGTCAAGGTCAAATGCGTAGAACAACATAGGAATGTCAAGAAGCGATGCTTCAAATACAACGCTGGAATAATCCGTTATGAGCAAATCGGTTACAAACAGCAGGTCGTTCAATTCGTCTGCGTTTGACAGGTCGATTATTCGGTCTTTGTATTTTTCTTCAATCCTGTATTTTTCCTTGCAAAACGGATGAAGTTTGATGATGATTGCGTATTCATTACCGAGTGCCAAACATATCTCATTAGGGTTGAATTTGTCGGTCGGGTAATATGCACTCATCTGACCTTTGCCCCTAAATGTCGGAGCAAAGAGAATAATTTTTTTATTTTTTAATTGCGGATATTTTTCAAAAAATGCCGCCCTCGTTTTTTCTTTGTATCCGCTGTCGCAGAAAATGTCCGTCCTCGGTACACCACTCGGCAATACACAACTGTCGGGAATACCGAATCCCTCGGCATAATGCTTTGCAATGTTTTTTGAACTCACCACGGCATAGTCGTACATACGGTGGTTTTTTGCCCATTGGCGAGGTCCGCCGTCTTTGCCTATGCGGGTAAAGCCAAAGGTCTTGAACGCACCGCAAGCGTGCCATAGCTGAAACAGTTTTACATCGTCCTTTTTCGGTACAATGTTGAGCATTCTGAAATAGTCGTCAACAATCACAACTCGTGAAGTGGTGTACAGTTCAAAAAATCTTTTGATGTTTTCAATATTATAATGCCCTTTGGCACTGCTGAACATCAAAAACTGAAAATCAATTCCCTTGATGTCCTTCAGCTTGTCGTACACGAATTTTTCGTTGCCGCTAAGTTCCGAGCGTCTGCCGGATATAAAGGTGACACGATTCATTTTGACGGGCATTTTCCAATGTTTTTTGTAGTAAATATTGAGAAGTTTTACAATCGGCTTTTTGAGTGTGATGGTGTATGTTGAACGCTTTGTCAAATCCTGCAAGCCGAAATGCTGCTTGTGATATTTAATTTTGTTGTCAATAATTACACGGTTGCCGTCGAGTTTTAAATGCTCGTTGTCACAATTTTTAACGGTAAAATCAACTGCCTCGTATTCGTCTGCACCGTATGCCAAATTAAAGGTGAGTACGGCAGGCTCTGTTAATGTCTGCTCATAAAACAGATAGTAGAGATTGTAACTGTATTGTGCTTTGGCTTTGCAAATTCCGTTTTCTTTTGTGCACTCCTGCACAGGCAAAGGGAAGCGTCTTGTCTGTCCCTGTCCGCAAAACAGCAGCCTGATTTTGGGCACGGTCGCAAGCGGATTTATTTCAAATTCGGCTGTAACTTCAATATTCAGTTTTCCTTTTTCAACAAAAATGTTATCTATTTCAAGCCGATACTTTTGCATGCCAAACCTCTTTATATATTTTAACCTATAAATTATAACATATAACTTATAATAAATCAATATATGCATTTATATGTCTGTGTTTATGTAAATTTTGAAAATGTGTTGGCGGACTGTGTTCATTTCCGATATAATCGTCGAATATATAAAAACATCGCCGCAACCTTGTTACAGTTACGCCGATGTTTATTAATTATGCGTCTTTATTGTTTTTTATATTGTACAGCTTGTCGGGATAGTCGGTCATTATGCAGTCGGCACCCATATCAATCAGGTATTCCATATCGTCCTCGTCATTTACTGTCCAATATTGCACCGCCATATTGTGCTCGTGTGCATAGTTTATCATTTGTGCAGTACCGAGATTGATACCTAAGTTTTTGTATGGGGCACAAAACGGAATTTGCAAAACATTGCAAGGCGGAACATAGTCTTTGTCATCCTTGAGTGCGGCTTTCCAAAAGTCGAGAACTTCCGGAATTGATGTGCTTCGTGCAAGGTCGGGATATTTTTCGTCAACATAGGCACTCACTTCCTCGTGGAATGTGCCGAAAACCACCTTGTCAACAATGCCTTTTTCTTTTAAGGTGCTGTACAAAATGTCAACGCCTTCTTTGCCCAAATCTTCACCGTTTTTAATTTCGATAATATATTTGTATTTTCCGCCGCCCTGTTTGATGAGGTAGTCGAGAATGTCGTTTAATTTGAGTATTTTCAAATCATCCGGAACATTGTCATTGAGGTCGGCATACGGTGTTTCGCCGTCCTCCGTTTCAAATTTTGCACCCATATTCAAGGTGCGTAATTCATCGTATGTTTTGTTTTCGGGTCTTACTTTTTTCTCGCCGAAAACTTCCTCGCTGTTTGATGTTCTGTCAAGCGTGTCATCATGCAAAAGCACAAGCTGTTTGTCCTTTGTAATGTGCAAATCAAACTCAAAAACATCTATATTGAAGTCCGGATTTTCCGCACAGTTTTTGAAGGCAAGCATTGTTTCCTCAGGCTCAATTCCGCCCCCGCTTCTGTGACCGGATATGTCTGTGTTGTCAAGTATGTACTTGTTGTCGGTTACATAGCTTTGTATTTGTTCGGGATTTGAACGATGCTTTCCCGATACGGTCATAACGCATGCAAGTGCAATCAGCAATATCAAAACAATGGCTAATATAATGATTTTGGCAATCTTTTTGCTTGAATTTTTCTTTTTCGTTTTTTCCATAACTACCCCTCTTATAATAATATTCTGTAAATATTTTACATATGCAATAATGCTTTGTCAACAATTTTTATCCACTTTTAGAGGAATATTTAGTGCAAAATATACAAATTAGCAATAAAGTATAATTTATTTACATTGACGGTGATACTATTGTTGTGTTTGTAAAAGAAAGCAACAAAGGGTAAGTTGATTAAACTGTAAAAAAGAAGCCTATCGCACTTCAATTTGTTGTGCGGTAGGCTTTTTGTTCTTTTATTCGTCTTTGTAAGTCAAAATTTTTTCGACAAGCAATTTTTCACACCAAGCAGGGCATTTTCTTGCTCCTCGTTCCCAATCCTCTATAGTGCGTTTGGGAATTTCAAGCCATTCGGATAACGCTTTTTGTGTTAGTCCTGCTTGCTGTCGTGCTTCTTTTATTGTCATAGAATTACACCTTATTTCTTTTTGATAATTTTTACAAATGCGGCAATACTGATTATCAGTGCAATAATACTGATAATTAATGATAATACTTGCATTTAAATTGTGATTAAGCTATAATAGAGTTGAGGTCGGGGAGCCGAAGCTCCCTTTCCCTTATTCTTTCTTAGCCAACTTGTAAGCTATTATTGCTGTTATTAACGCTAACAGTGAGCTTGTCAAGTTGGCTATACTTGTTATTAGCTCAATCACTTTGTCACCTCCTTCCTTTACTGTAATTACATTATACCACGCATTGCGTGAAAAGTCAATACTTTTTTTAAAGTTTTTTTAGAAAAATAGTAACACAATAAATAACACAATTAGAGGGCACTTTTGGGTATGTTAGGGTACTTTTTGAAATTGTAAATGTTGTTATTTTTGGTTTCTTAAAATAATAAAAAAGCCTTTAAAACAGCGCTTTTCAGCGATTTTAAAGGCTTTGGTGGAAGAGGGTGGATTCGAACCACCGAAGTCATTGACGACAGATTTACAGTCTGTTCCCTTTGGCCACTCGGGAACTCTTCCATATTATATGGGAGATAACCGAAGTTATCTCCCTTTGGAGCTGGTGAACGGACTTGAACCCCTGACCTGCTGATTACAAATCAGCTGCTCTACCAACTGAGCTACACCAGCG